>Ga0209425_10001211_pt1 | contig 30217 bp, 43 predicted proteins | sample COG_05_FD_184749 | JGI IMG/M metagenome (GOLD analysis project Ga0209425, IMG submission 184749) | Pelagic Microbial community sample from North Sea - COGITO 998_met_05 (SPAdes) (version 2) | ecosystem: Environmental > Aquatic > Marine > Neritic zone/Coastal water | place: Helgoland, sampling...
CAACCAATCAGTTGTAGATTCTCAAGGTCGTGTTATTAATACATGGGCTGATATCATCAACCGTGCGGATTTAGGTATGGAAGTAATGCACGAACGTAATGCTCACAACTTCCCATTAGATTTAGCATCTGGTGAAGTATTACCTGTAGCTTTAGCAGCTCCAGTAATTAACGGTTAATTCCATAAATTAATGTTATATTTATAAAAAAAAAGGTTCTACTTTTAAGAAATTTCTTAAAAGTAGAACCTTTTTTTTTAAATATAACATTAATTAACGACGTGAGTAATATTCAATTACTAATAATTCATTTAAATCTAATAAAATATCTTCTCTTCGGCAATAATCTTTAACTTTCCCAGTAATTTTATTTGCGTCAAATTCAAGGTGCGAAGGAATTGTACTAAAACGTTTATTTTTTAAATTCGTCTCAATTAGAATTTTTGAAGTTGATTTAGCTTTAAATGAAATTATATCACCAGGTCGACATTGAAAACTTGCTATATCAACACTTTTACCATTCACAGTGATATGCCCATGATTAACAATTTGTCTAGCACCACCAATAGTTGGTGCAAAACCTAATGAAAAGCACAACGTATCTAATCTCATTTCTAAAAGTTGGAATAAGATTAAACCAGTAACGCCCCTACGACGTCTAGCTTCTTTAATATATTGGTATAATTGACTTTCTGTTAAACCGTAATTAAATTTCAATTTTTGTTTTTCTTCTAAACGTATCCCGTATTCTGTTGGTTTTTTGGTATTTTTACCATGTTGACCAGGTCGCTCTGTTCTAGTTGTTACTTTTTGAGTTAATCCTGGTAAATTTCCTAACCGACGAGTAATACGTAATTTTGGACCGCGATAACGTGACATAATAATCCTTTTTTAATTAAATAAATGTCTGAAAATAATAAAATAATCGGTAGGGCGAACGACCGGATTTGAACCGGCGAATGGTGGAACCACAACCCACTGCCTTAACCACTTGGCCACGCCCGCCAAAATTTAAATATAATAATATTTATTATTATTATTAATATATGTATATAAAGATATAATCACTTACACATAGTATCAGGTTTTCTTTATTTACGTCTAGTGTAAAATAAAATTTTAATTTAATAAAAATGAATCATAAAATACAAATCAATCTAAATGAACAACGGTACTATATTACAAATTCGGTAACATTAATAGATTTCCTACTTTATTTAAACTATAATGTATCTTTAATTGTTTTGGAATATAATAAAAAAATCATTCCAAAAGCTAAGTGGAAAACAACATTCTTAAATTCAAATGATCAAATTGAAACTATTACAATCGTAGGAGGAGGTTAATTTTTTTTTATACAATTGTAATAATCTTTATTTAAATTCTAAATTGAGTTTTAAATGTTTGATTTAATTTATTTTCTAAACATTCTAATAAATTTTCAATTTCATTTGTCTTTAAAGTTTTTGTCTCCGATTGGAAAGTAAGTTTAAAACATAAACTAATTTTATTCATTGGAATATTTTTTCCTTCATATTGGTCTAAAAGCTCAATTTTAGTTAATAATGGTTTAGCATTCTCTAAAATTAAATTTTTAATTTCCGTATAATTAAATTTTTTATCAACAATAAATGAAATATCTTTTATGATTGCAGGATATAAAGAATATTCTTTATAAATTGGTAAATTTTTATAATTTTGACTTTCACGTAAAATATTAAAATTTAATTCAAATAAATACGGTACGATATGTTTACTTTCTTTGTTTAATTGAAGTGGATGAATTTGTCCAAAAATACCTATTACTTCACTTGTAGTTTCATTCATAATGGTAGAACTTCGAAATGGGTGTAATAAATCCTCATAGGTTGAATTATCTAATTCTTTCCAGTTTGTTTTAACACCAATTTTTTCAAAGATTAATTCTAATTTACCCTTAGCTTGCGACCATGTTAAAAGATTGGGTTTCGTTGCCCAATCTAAATGTTGTTTTTCATTGCCTAAAATTCCACTAATAACTTCTTTTTCAAAATAGTTAGTGTTTAATGTTTGACTAAAAATATGGCCGTATTCAAATCCTTCAAAATTTTCTTGCCCTTGTTTAAAATTGTAATTATAGTTATTAATAATTTTAGGTAATAATGATTCACGTAAATTACTATAATCGGTTGTTAAAGGATTATTTAACTGAATTGAATTATTACTTGTTTGAGAAATTAGCGAATAATTCATTAACTCATTCATTCCCGAACTTAAAAAACATGATGTTAATTTATTTCGAAATTGATAACTTAAATCCGGATTACCTAATTTTTTAATTTTTGGTAATTGAGTAATAAAATTATTAAAACCATGTAAGCGCCCAATTTCTTCAATTAAATCAATTTCCGTTGTAATGTCATCAATTCGAGCTAAAGGAACAACTACATCCCAACTAACTTGATCATTTTTTGTAGTGACTCTTAATTCAAAATTTAATCGAGTTAAATATTCTGTAATTAACTTTTCGTTTAAATAATTTACTGTATTTTTATTAGACTGAATTGGACCTAAAATCTCATTAATATTATTTAACTTTAATGGAATTGTATTTAATTTATTTAAGGATGTAATTTTTTTTGTATGTACATTAATTTTTACGTTAGAATTAACTTCTTGAATTAATTTTAATAATTTTGCAAAAGCAAGTAATAATTCACTATTATTAATTCCTTTTTCATATCTAGCCGAACGCTCAGTTCTTAGACCCATTTTACGAGAGGTTTGTCTAATTAATTTTGAATTAAAAATACTTCCTTCAATTAAAAAATGTGTGGTTATTTTTGTTGGTTTGTATTTTTTTAAGACTTCAATCCCCGCCAAACTAATTAATTCATCATTAATATATAAACCTAAAATATTTAAATCTTTAGTAATTTTTAAAGGATTTTCCATACTATTTAAAATAATGTCGGCTCTAGTTTCAATAGGTTTAATATTGAAATTACCAATACTATTTTTAATTTTCTCAAAATCATAAAATTCAAACGGATAACCTGTCTCTAATAAAATAAAATTAATTAAATCATTTATATCATTTTGTGGGTCAATATCACAACATAATAATTTATGTTTTATCCATTTAGGAGTAGAGGTAATTGTTAAGTTTTCAACGTTAACTACTAGAAAATTGGAACAATTTGTTAATGTATCATTGATCGTAGAATCATGGTTATTTAAGGTATTTAAAAAATCTAATGAAACATAATCTGTGTTACGTATAAAAGGTTTATTTAAAATGGCTGCAATTTCTTTACTAATACCATGAATTGATAAACTATCAGGTCTATTTGCTGTTGCAGATAAATCTAATACGGTTTCAGACTTATTATTAATTGTTAAATTTAAAATTTCTTCAACTTCAAATCCTGCTAAAGTTAATTTTTCAATTAAATTCTCAATATTAAGGTGTTCAATATTAACAAATTCATTCACCCAACTTAAAGGAACTTTCATAAATTATATATATGTGTTTTTAATTAATTAGCTTTCGTAAAAGCAAGTCCATTTGTTTCACTATAACGTTCCATAAAACGCATAAAACGATCCCAAGCATCAGGACTACGCATAATATAAACAGCTTCAATTGCTTGAGGTTTTCCATTAATAAATTTAGCATTTACATCTTGTGTTTGAAGCGTTCCTTCTTCATCGACTAAATACATTCCAGTAATTTCACCTTCTTTTGCTGTACTTTTATCTAAAATATTTGGTTCTTTAAATCTAAAAGTTGCCGTTCCTGTACTACCATCTTTTGATCGTGTTAATCGTACATCAGGTAATACTTTTTCATCTAACCCTTTAATAAATTGAATTGTTGCCATTATTCTTTTGTCCTAATGTTAAAATTAAATATATTATTATTTGTCTCGTATTATATCGTATTTATATGAAATTTCGTTAAAATTCCTAAAATTTTAATAACTGGGGTGGCAGGATTCGAACCTACGAATGGCGGAGTCAAAGTCCACAGCCTTACCACTTGGCGACACCCCATAATTAAATTTTAAATATAAATAAACTTATATTTAAAATTTATAATGCTAGTTTAACAATAAAATTTGTAAATCACAATATCTAAATATTGGGCAAGAAGGGATTCGAACCCCTGACACCGTAGTTCGTAGCCACGTGCTCTAGTCCACTGAGCTACAAGCCCAAACTCTATTATTAAGATAAATAATACTATTAAAAAACTAATTTAGTAAAGTCTTAATTTAAAATAAAAATTTTTAGATAAATATCAATCGTTTACTTGCAAAATAATTCTCGACTATATTAACCTTATTTATAATTTATAAATATTATTTTAATTTTATGGCAAAGAAAATTTTATATCAAGATAACGCGAGAAGAGCTTTAGAACGTGGTATGGAAATTATGGTTGAAGCTGTGTCAGTTACACTTGGACCAAAAGGACGGAATGTTGTACTTGAAAAACCCTATGGTAGTCCTCAAATTGTTAATGATGGGGTGACTATTGCCAGAGAAATTAGTTTACCGGAACATATTGAAAACACAGGGGTTTCTTTAATTCGGCAAGCCGCGGCAAAAACAAATGATGTAGCTGGTGACGGAACAACAACAGCAACTGTTTTAGCATACGCTATTGTCAAAGAAGGATTAAAAAATGTTGCATCAGGAGCAAATCCAATTGGTATTAAATTAGGTATTGAAAAAGCTACACAATATTTAATTAATCAAATTAATGAATTTGCTGAACCTGTTGAAGATTTAGAATCTATTCGTCAAGTTGCTTCAATATCCGCAGGTAATGACCCAAGTATTGGTGATTTAATTGCTAATGCTTTAGATAAAGTAGGAAAGGAAGGTGTTATCTCATTAGAAGAAGGTAAAGGTATTACAACAGAATTAGAAATTACAGAAGGAATGAAAATCGAAAAAGGTTTTATTTCTCCATATTTTATTACAGATACGGATAAAATGGAAGTTTCTTATGAAAATCCCTTAATTTTACTTACTGATAAACGTATTACCTTAGTTCAACAAGATTTATTACCTATTTTAGAATTAGTCAGCAAAACAAAACGGCCATTATTATTAATTGCAGAAGAAGTTGAAAAAGAAGCACTCGCAACTTTAATTTTAAATAAATTAAAAGGAATTGTTAATGTGGTTGCTGTGAGAGCACCTAGTTTTGGTGAATTACGGAAATTAATGTTAGAAGATATTGCTACTTTAACAAATAGTACAGTAATTACTGAAGATGCTGGATTAACGTTAGATAATATTCAACATGAATTTTTAGGACAAGCCCGTCGTGTAATTGTTGGTAAAGAAACAACAACAATTGTAGCTGAAGGTACTGAGGAAGCTATTCAAATTCGTTGTGAACAATTACGTAAACAATTAAATTCAGCTGATACCAATTATGATAAAGAAAAATTACAAGATAGAATTGCTAAGTTAGCTGGTGGTATTGCAGTAATTAAAGTCGGTGCTGTTACGGAAACCGAAATGAAAGATAAAAAATTACGTTTAGAAGATGCAATTAATGCAACAAGAGCAGCTGTTGAAGAAGGAATTGTTCCAGGGGGTGGTGCCACATTAGCACATTTATCAAATAATTTAATTACATGGTCAAAAAATAATTTAAAAGAAGATGAATTAATTGGGGCTTTAATTATGGCAAGGGGAATTATTGCTCCTTTATGCCGAATTGCTGAAAATGCGGGAGTAAATGGTCCAGTAATCGTAGAAGAAATTCAAGAATCAGAATTTGAAATTGGTTATAATGCCGCAAAAAATGAATTCGGTAATATGTACGATTTAGGAATTGTTGATCCGGCTAAAGTTACGCGTTCTGCGTTACAAAATGCAGCTTCAATTGCAAGTATGATTTTAACAACAGAATGTATTATTGTTGATTCAGACTAAAAAATTTCATAAAAAAGGTAAAGTTGGTTTTTTAAACCAACTTTACCTTTTTTATGAAATTTTTTATTATTCTTGGAAATCTGTATCAATTACAGCATCATTATCATTTGTTGATGTAGGATTTGAAGTTTGTTCATCTGTATCTGTATTATATAACTCACTACCAATTTCACTCATTAATTTTTGTAATTCTTCAACCTGAGGTTTTAAATTATCTAAATTTTCTTTCGTAATATTATCACGAATTTCTTCAATTAATTTTATGACAGTATCTTTTTTCGATAAATCAACTTTATCACCTAAATCAGTAATTTGTTTCTCTGATTGGTAACATAATGAATCTGCTTGATTTTTAAAATCAATTTTTTCACGTTTTGCTTTATCTTCTTGTGCATATTGTTCAGCAGCATTAACCATATTTTCAACTTCTTTTTCGTCCAATGTTGAAGCACCTTGAATTGTAATTGACTGTTCTTTACCTGTTCCTTTATCTTTTGCATTTACAGATAAAATACCATTCACATCAATATCAAAGGTTACTTCAATTTGTGGAACACCCCTAGCGGCTAACGGAATTCCGTCTAACCTAAAATTACCTAAACTCTTATTATCTTGTGCCATTTCTCGTTCACCCTGTAGAACTTGAATTTCAACATTAGTTTGGTTATCTACTGCTGTTGAAAAAACTTCTGATTTTTTTGTTGGAATTGTTGTGTTTCGGGCAATAATTTTTGTCATTACACCACCTAATGTTTCTACACCTAATGATAATGGAGTAACATCTAATAATAAAATATCTTTAACTTCACCAGCTAAAACACCACCTTGTACCGCGGCACCAATTGCAACAACCTCATCTGGGTTTACTGTTTGGTTCGGCTTTTTGTTTGTAATTTTTTCAACTAAAGTTTGAATTGCTGGAATCCGTGTAGAACCACCAACTAAAACAACTTCATCAATTTTTGATTTATCAATTTTTGCATCATTAATTGCATTTTCAACAGGAACACGACAACGGCTAATTAAATCATCACATAAATCTTCAAATTTTGCTCGAGTTATTGGTGTATCAATATGTTTTGGACCTGTTTCATTCGCGGTAATGAATGGTAAACTAATTGTTGTTTCTAAAGTACTTGACAATTCAATTTTTGCTTTTTCTGCAGCTTCGGTTAAACGTTGTAACGCTTGACTATCTGTTAATAAATTAATCCCTTCCTTTTCTTTAAAATCGGCTACTAACCAATTAACAATTATTTTATCAAAATCATCCCCACCTAAACTTGTATCTCCAGAAGTTGAAAGAACTTCAAAAACACCATCACCTACTTCTAAAATTGAAACATCAAATGTACCACCACCTAAATCAAAAACTAAAATCGTTTCATTATTTTTTTTGTCTAACCCATAGGCTAAAGATGCTGCCGTAGGTTCATTAATAATTCGTAAAACTTCAACACCAGCAATTTTACCAGCATCTTTTGTTGCTTGTCTTTGTGAATCATTAAAATAAGCGGGAACTGTAATTACTGCTTGTGTTACAGGTTGACCTAAATAAGTACTAGCATCATTAATTAATTTACGTAAAACTTGTGCCGAAATTTCTTCAGGACTAAATTCTTTATTTAAATTTGAACAATTTACTTTAATATTACCTTTTGGATCTTCAATTACTTTATATGGTAATTCTTTTGCTTCACTTGTAATTTCATTTGCTTTTGAACCAATAAAACGTTTTACTGAAAAAAATGTATTTTCAGCATTAATTACCGCTTGACGTTTTGCAATTTGTCCAACTAATAATTCTTCTTTTTTTGTATATGCTACAATCGAAGGTGTTGTTCGTACACCTTCTGCGTTTGCAATTACGGTAGGTTGACCACCTTCCATAATTGCTACAACTGAATTTGTTGTTCCTAAATCAATACCAACAACTTTTCCCATAGTTCTCCTTTATAAACTTATTATTATTAAATATTTTGCATTCCTTTTGAAGTAATAGATACTAGTAATTTCCGCCAATAACGAAAAAATAAAATTAAAGTAGTATATTTAACATACCTAGACAAACTTAGGCTAATGAATTAAATTTATGTTATTAGATTAAACAAAAATAAAATAAGTTTTTTCTCGGATTTATAATAATTTAAATGTTAAAAAAACTATTAACAAATTTAATAATAAAAGTGGAGAAAAATAGTGTCATTAGGCATTTTGGGTAATAAAATTGGTATGACTCAAATATTTGATGAGTCAGGTAATATTGTTCCCGTTACAGTTATTAAAGTTGGACCTTGTGTTGTTACACAGATCAAAACTAATTTAACGGATGGATACAATGCTATTCAAATTGGTTATGGAAATGTAAAATCAGAAAAATTAACACAACCTGAATTTGGTCATTTACAAAAATCAAATATTCAACCTTTAAAATACTTAAAAGAATATCGAGTTGAAAATCCCGAAGATTTTAATGTTGGTCAAGTTATTACTGCAGAATCTTTTAATTTAGGTGATTTAATTAATATTTCAGGTAAAACATCTGGTAAAGGTTTTTCCGGTTTACAAAAACGTTATAACTTTGCCCGTGGTCCTATGACTCACGGTTCAAAAAATCACAGAGCACCTGGTTCAATTGGTATGGGTACATCACCCGGTCGTGTATTACCTGGTAAAAAAATGGCTGGCCAATTAGGTAATAAAAACACACACATTAAAAAATTAAAAATTGTACAAGTAAATATTAATGAAAATATTTTAGTTGTAAAAGGTTCAATTCCTGGTAAACCAGGTAATTTAGTTAGCATTGCAACAACAAAATAATAAATATTTACATTATTCAAATAATGAATCTATTGAAATAAATTATGACGGTTCAAAAATTTGTTACATATAGTACATTAAGTACTGATGGGCAAGTCTCAAATCAAGACCAAAATTTAGAACTAAAAGTTCTTGAAAATACAGGTAATTATCTAATTCATAAAGATATTACAAGACATCAAATTTTAGGTAAACAAGGTACTGTCTCTACAAAAACACGGGCAGAAGTTCGAGGTGGTGGTCGTAAACCATGGCGTCAAAAAGGAACAGGTCGTGCACGTGCAGGGTCAAACCGTTCACCTTTATGGAAAGGTGGTGGTGTTATTTTCGGGCCAAAACCAAAACAAGTGAATTTTAAATTAAACCAAAAAGAACGAAAACTAGCTTTACAAACTTTACTTTACAGTAACCGTAATAATCTTTCGGTTATCGATGATTTAGAAACATCTTTTGTTAGTAATAAAAGTAAAAATTTAATTCTAATTCTTAAGAATTTAAATATTTCACTAAACGAAAAATTATTAATTGTTGTTTCAACAAAAACTGAAGCAATCCGTTTATCATCAAGAAATCTTAAAAATGTTGAATTAATTTCAGCATCAAATTTAAACACATTAAGTTTAATAAAAGCTAAGAATATCTTATTAACAGTACCAGCATTAAATGATATAAAGGAGATTTATTGTGATTAAATCTTTATTCGATTCTCGTAATGCGGCAAATGTTATAAAGTATCCAATTATTACTGATAAAGCTACCCGACTATTAGAAAATAATCAATATAGTTTTATTGTGGATCCAAAATCTGATAAAACTGAGATTAAACAATCTATTGAATATTTATTTGACGTAAAAGTTGTTAAAGTTAATACATGTCAATTACCAAAGAAAAAAAGACGTGTTGGTAAATATGTTGGTTGGAAATCACATTATAAAAAAGCTATTGTAACTTTATCAGAAGGAAATACAATAAATTTATTTGCTGAAAGTTAAAAATAAATTAATTAAGAAAAATTTTATGAGTATTCGCCTTTATAAAGCATATACACCTGGAACCCGAAATCGTGTTCTTTCATCGTTTGATGAAATTACAACAGATAAACCAGAGAAAAGTTTAATTCGTAAAAACCAACGTAATAAAGGACGTAATAACCGTGGTGTAATTACAATCCGTCACCGAGGTGGGGGACATAAAAAGCGTTACCGTTTAATAGATTTTAAACGAAATAAACATGATATTGAAGCAAAAGTAGCGTCAATTGAATACGATCCAAATCGTAATGCGCGAATTGCATTATTACATTATACTGATGGTGAAAAACGATATATTTTACAACCAAACAATTTAAATGTTGGAAATATTGTACAATCAGGTTTTAATGCGGATTTAAATATTGGAAATGCATTACCTTTAAGTGAAATTCCATTAGGAACAGCAGTTCATAATGTTGAATTGATTTCAAATAGAGGTGGTCAAATTGTTCGTGCAGCTGGTACTTCAGCAAAAATTTTAGCCAAAGAAGGTAATTTTGTTACTCTTCGCTTACCGTCAAAAGAAGTAAGATTAATTCGTAAAGAATGTTTTGCAACAATTGGGGAAGTAAGTAATAATGAAGCTATTTTAGTTCAAAGTGGTAAAGCTGGTCGTACCCGTTGGTTAGGTAAACGACCAACTGTTCGTGGTTCAGTTATGAATCCATGTGATCATCCACATGGGGGTGGTGAAGGTCGTGCCCCTATTGGTCGTACACGACCATTAACACCATGGGGAAAACCAGCATTAGGTATGAAAACACGAAATAAGAAAAAAGCAAGTAGTGCTTACATCATTCGTCGTTGTAATTAAACGTAGTTTTTAAAAAAACGAATTATTTTTAAGATGTCAAGATCAATTAAAAAAGGACCATTTGTTGCTTATCATTTACTAAAAAAAATTGATAAACAAAATGTAGCCAATACTAAAGATACTATTAAAACTTGGTCACGATCTTCTACTATTTTACCTGTTATGGTGGGTCATACAATTGCAGTATATAATGGAAGACAACATGTACCAGTTTTTATTTCTGACCAACTTGTTGGTCATAAATTAGGAGAATTTGTTTCAACACGAACATTTAGATCTCATATTAAAACAGATAAAAAGGCTAAACGTTAAGGAAAATTTTTATGTCCGAAATTCAATCAACGCGTGCAATCGCAAAATATATTCGAATGTCGCCTCATAAAGTAAGACGAGTTTTAGATCAAATTCGTGGTCGTTCATACCAGGAAGCATTAATGATGCTAGAATTTATGCCATATCGAGCATGCGGCCCAATTTGGCAAGTTTTACATTCTGCGGCTGCAAATGCACAAAATAATTTTGGTTTAGATAAAAAAAATCTAATTGTAGATATTGCTTATGCTAATGAAGGACCAAAATTAAAACGTATTAGACCACGTGCACAAGGTCGTGCTTATAAAATTTTAAAGCCAACTTGTCACATAACAATTGTTGTTAAAGCAATTGATTAATAACTTATTTTTTTACCGAAAAGGATATACTTCGTGGGTCAAAAAACACATCCATTGGGTTTTAGGTTAGGTATTACACAAGAGCATAAATCAGCCTGGTTTACTAATTTAAACCAATATGCAGTTTTATTGCAAGAGGATGATAAAATTCGTACCTATCTTAAACCATTTATGAAAACAGCGAGTATTTCAGATATTCGAATTAATCGGAATAGTCGTGGTGATCAAATTGAATTAACAATCGAAACAGCAAGACCTGGTATTTTAGTAGGTCAAGGGGGTTTAGGGATTGAAAATTTATCAAAAAATATTAAACGAATTTTACCAAAAAATCATCAAATCCGTATCAATATTACAGAAGTTGAAAATGCCGATTTAAGTGCCCCGTTAATTGCTGACTATGTAGTTGAACAATTAGAAAAACGTATTGCATTTAGACGTGCTATTCGTAAAGCAATGCAACGGGCACAAGTTGCAAAAGCAAGTGGTATTAAAATTCAAGTTTCAGGCCGTTTAAATGGTGCTGAAATGGCACGAAAGGAATGGATTCGCGAAGGTCGAGTTCCATTACAAACATTACGGGCTGATATTGATTATTCAGCAAAAGAAGCAAATACAATTTATGGTATTTTAGGTATTAAAGTTTGGTTATTTAAAAACGAAATTTTAACAAAACGATAATATTAATTTTACGTCATTTTATTTTATTATGTTGAGTCCCAAAAGAACAAAATATAGAAAATTTCACCGTGGTCGAATGCGTGGAATAGCTACTAGAGGTAATACGCTTGCATTTGGTGATTACGGACTTCAAGCATTAGAACCTAGTTGGATTACTTCAAGACAAATTGAAGCAACCCGTCGAACAATTACCCGTTATACAAAACGTGGCGCACAATTATGGATCAAAATTTTTCCTGATAAAAGTGTAACTGCTCGTGCTGCAGAATCTCGAATGGGTTCAGGTAAAGGTACTGTGGATTACTGGGTTGCAACGGTAAAACCTGGAACAGTTATTTTTGAACTAAGTGGTGTTCCAGTCGATGTCGCTAAAGCAGCTATGAAATTAGCTTCTTATAAATTACCAATTAAAACTAAATTCATTACAAAAGAAGGTATTGAATAAATTATGAGTTTACCTCAAATTGCGGAAATTAAAGATTTAAATAATGACGAATTACGTCAAGAAATTCTTAAAACAAAAAAAGAATTATTTGATTTACGTTTTAAAAAAGCAACTCGTCAACAGTTTAATCCACATGAGATTAAACATACAAAACATCGATTAGCTCAATTATTAACAATCGAGCATCAAAAAATTTTAACTACAATTTTTTCAGATTAGGAGTTTTAAATGCCAGTAAAAGAAAAAGTTGGTATTGTTATCAGTAATAAAATGGATAAAACCATTGTAGTAAATGTTGAAAGTCGTTATTCACATCCAATGTATTCAAAAATTATGGTTAAAACAAAAAAATATTTAGCCCATGATGAGAATGAGGAATGTAATATCGGAGATCAAGTTCTTGTTCAAGAATGTCGACCGTTGAGTCGCAAAAAACGCTGGATATTATCAAAAGTAATATCTAAATCATCTTTAGTTAGTTAAAGTAAAACATAATATATGATCCAACCTCAAACTATTTTAACAGTAGCCGATAATACTGGAGCACGAAAAATTATGTGTATTAGAGTGTTAGGGGGTAATCGAAAATACGCCTGTGTAGGGGATACAATTATTGGTGTTGTTAAAGAATCAATTCCAAATATGCCTGTAAAACGCTCAGATATTGTTCGTGCTATTGTTGTTCGTACACGTAAAACAATTCGTCGTCCAGATGGAATGTTTATTCGTTTTGATGATAATGCTGCGGTTATTGTAAATGCCGATAGTAATCCAAAAGGGACAAGAGTTTTTGGTCCTGTTGCTCGTGAGATTCGAGATAAAAATTTCTCAAAAATTGTTTCTTTAGCACCGGAGGTTTTATAATGGGAAAATATACAAAGTTTCCAATTAAATTAGGTGATAAAGTGGAAGTAATTTCGGGTTTTGATAAAGAAAAAAATGGTGAAGTTCTTAAATTATTTAAAACTACTGGAAAAATTCTAGTTAAAGGTGTTAATTTAAAATTTAAGCATGTTAAACCAAACAAAGAAGGAGATGTTGGTGAAATTAAACAATTAGAAGCACCAATTCATCATTCAAATGTAAAAATTTACAAAAATTAATAGACATTAATAAAGAGTTTTAATATGGTTCAAAGACTTAAAACTTTATATACAGAAACAGCTATTCCAACTTTAACAAAAGAATTAGACTATAAAAATTGTCATGAAATTCCAAAGGTTGAAAAGATTCAAATTAACCGATGTTTAGGATTAGCTGCAAGTAATAATAATATTTTAAAAAAATCAATTGAAGAATTTACTGCAATTACGGGGCAAAAACCGGTAATCACAAAAAGTAAAAAAGCAATCGCAGGTTTTAAAATCCGTGAACAAATGGAATTAGGGGTTACTGTTACTTTACGTGGTGAAAAAATGTATGCATTTTTAGATAAATTAATCAATATTACTTTACCTCAAATTCGAGATTTTCGTGGTTTAAGTTCTAAAGGTTTTGATAAACATGGTAATTATAATTTAGGCTTAATTGAGCAATTAATTTTTCCTGAAATTGAATATGATGATGTTGATCAAATGCGTGGTTTTGACATTAATATCGTAACTACTGGTCAAACTAAAGTGGAAGGAAAAGCACTTTTAAAAGTGTTAGGTTTTCCATTTAACGATTAATTGAATATCAAAAAAGGAGAGATTTGTGGTTAATGATACTATTTCTGATATGTTAACTCGCATCAGAAATGCAAATATGGTAAAACATCAAATTGTTGAAATTCCATTTACTAAAATGACAAATAGTATTTCAGCAATTTTAAAAGAAGAAGGTTTTATTGAAGACTTTGAAATTTATAACGAAGATTTAAATAAAACTTTATTATTATCAATGAAATATAAGGGTTCAGAACGAGCACCTGTTATTTCAAAAATTAAAAGAGTAAGTAAACCCGGTTTACGTATTTATTCTAATACAAGCAGCTTACCTATTATTTTAGGAAATTTAGGTATCGCAATCATTTCAACTTCACAAGGTCTTATGACAAATATCAAAGCTCGTGAGCTTGGTATTGGTGGAGAAGTTTTATGTTATATTTGGTAATTAAAAAATAATATGTCACGTATCGGAAAGTTACCAATTAAAGTTCCAACTGGTGTAGAAATTACACAAAATGGTTTAAATTTAACAGTAAAAGGTAAATTTGGTCAATTAAACCAAATTATTCCTGAATTAATTAATTTAGACCATAAAGATGAAACATTAATTGTTAGTCCAAAAGCTAAAACACGTACAAGTCAAAGTTTACACGGTTTGTACCGTTCATTAATTAATAATATGATTGTAGGTGTTTCAGAACAGTTTAAAATTACTTTATTGTTAAATGGTGTTGGTTATCGTGCAGCAGTTCAAGGTAAAAAAATTGTTTTAAATTTAGGTTATAGTCATCAAGTAGAATTAGAAATTCCTGAAACAATTTCAATTGAAATAGTTAAAAATACAACAATAATTATTAAAGGTTGCGATAAACAAGAATTAGGTTTATTCGCGGCAAAAATTCGTTCATGGCGTCCACCTGAACCTTATAAAGGAAAAGGAATCCGTTATGAAAATGAAAATGTAAAACGAAAAGCTGGTAAATCTGGTAAAAAATAGAAATATGCAATTATCAAAAAAAGTATTACGTAAACGTGAAAGTTTAAGAGGATCAGTAAAAGGTACCCAAGAACGTCCGCGTCTCTCAGTCTTTCGTTCAAATCAACATATTTATGCCCAAGTAATTGATGATACAAATTATCAAACTTTAATTTCTTGTTCAACATTAGATCCAGAATTAAAAAGTGCAATTACGCAAGGAAATACTTGTGATGCTTCACGAATTATTGGGGAAAAAATTGCTGAACGTAGCCTTGCAAAAAATATTAAACAAATTGTTTTTGATCGTGGTCCATATATTTATCATGGACGTGTAAAAGCATTAGCAGATGGTGCACGTGCTGGTGGATTACAATTTTAAAAAACAATCTTAATACTATAAATTATAAAAAGTAAGTATGAGTGCCGATTTAAAAGAAGTCAACAAAACAAAAAAGAATCCGAGACGTAATACTCGTCCACGTGAAAAACAACTTGTTGAACGTTTAGTTCAAATTAGTCGAGTTTCAAAAGTAACCAAGGGTGGTAAAAAATTAAGTTTTAGAGCTATCGTTGTTATTGGTGATGAAAATGGTAAAGTAGGTGTTGGTGTTGCCAAAGCTAATGATGTAATTAATGCATTTAAAAAAGCAAAAACAGATGGTAAAAAACATTTAGTTTCACTTCCTTTAACAAAATCATTAAGTATCCCTCATGCCGTATCAGGACGTTTTGGTGCATGTAAAATTATTATGCGTCCATCTATTGAAGGTTCTGGTGTTATTGCTGGTGGAGCTGTTAGAACTGTTTTAGAAGTTGCTGGTGTAAAAAATGTAATTGCAAAGCAATTAGGTTCTAATAATTTATTAAATAATGCACGTGCAGCAGTTTGTGCATTAGATAATCTAACAACAAAATCTGAAGTAGCAAAAAAACGAGATGTATCTTTAGAACATTTAGTTTAATTAAACTTAGAAACACAAACGAAAGTTATGAGTACAAATGAAAAAGGTCTTGACTTAATTCCTAAAGAGTTAACTTCAAAATTATTAATTACTTTAGGATTATTAATCTTAGTTCGTATTGGAACTTTTATTCCTGTACCTGGGATTGATCAAGAGTACTTATCAAATTTTATTAAAAACAGCCCGATTTCTGGATTTTTAAATACTTTTTCCGGTGGAGATACATTTGTCATTGGAATTTTTACTTTAAATATTTTTCCATATATTAATGCTTCAATTTTAATGCAATTATTAGTTAGTCTTGTTCCTTCTTTAGAAAAATTACAAAAAGAAGAAGGAGCGGCTGGTAGACGTAAAATTACTCAAATTACCCGTTTAATAAGTTTAGGTTGGGCCGTAATCCAAAGTACAAGTATTGCTTTCTTTTTAAAAAATATTCTCTTTAATTGGAATTTAAATTTTGCATTTGAAATTATTCTTTGTTTAACAACAGGTTCTATGATTGTTATGTGGATAAGTGAAATTATTACTGAGCATGGTATAGGAAATGGTGCGTCATTATTAATTTTTACGAATATTGTTTCAAATTTACCAAATTTAGCAAAAACGTTAATTTCTGATCAAACAACACCAATAACCTTAAATTCAAAAATATTAATATTTTTAATATTTTTTCTGGCTATTAGTGGAATTGTTTATTTACAAGAGGGTGTTCGAATGGTTCCATTAGTTTCTTCTAAGGAACTCAATATTACTGAAAAAGGGTTAGCAAATGATTTAGGAACTGCTAATTATATTCCTTTAAGATTAAATCAAGCAGGGGTTATGCCGATTATTTTTACGGCGGCATTACTTGTATTACCTGTCTATGTTATTAATGCGGGACTTTTACCAAATATTCCAATTGAATTTTTTGCAAAATTTTCAAAAATTTTATATTGGTTCGCATATTTTAGTTTAATTTTAGGTTTTAGCTATTTTTATTCAACAATTGTATTAAATCCTAAAGATATTTCAAATGATTTAAGAAAAATGGCTGTAACAGTTCCTGGAATTCGACCAGGAGAATCAACTACCTATTTTTTTAAAGAAACTATGACTAGAATTACATTTATCGGTGCAATTTTTTTAGCAACAATTGCGACATTACCTAATGTTATTGAAGGTCTTTTAAATGTTTCAAATTTGAAAGGATTAGGAACAACTTCTTTACTTATTTTAGTAGGGGTTACAATTGATACAACCCGGGAAGTTAGAAGTGTAATTTTATCAAATATCTATAAAGACATGGTAAAATCAAAATAAAAGTATAAATTAAAAAGAAAAAATGTTATGAAAGTACGTCCATCAGTAAAAAAAATGTGCGATAAATGTCGTGTCATTAAACGAAAAGGTCGTGTTATGGTAATTTGTGAAAATACTAAACACAAACAACGTCAAGGTTAATATATTAAAGGAGTCACTTAAGTGGTAAGATTATTAGGGGTCGATTTACCTCGAAATAAAAGAATTGAATATGCTTTAACATATATTCATGGTATTGGATTAACAACAGCAAAGCAAATTGTTACAAATGCAGAAATTGATCCCGCTCGTCGTACGGATGACTTATCCACAGATGAAATAGTTGCATTACGTAATAATTTAGAATCGTTAGATTTAAAATTAGAAGGTGATTTACGTCGTTTTAATGGTTTAAATATTAAACGATTAAATGAAATTAATTGTCATCGTGGTAAACGTCATCGTACAAGTTTACCTGTTCGAGGTCAACGAACACGAACAAATGCAAGAGCTCGTCGTGGTTCGAAAAAGACTGTTTCAAGTAAGAAAAAATAAATTTTTAAAACGTTAAACTTAACAATTTAAAAAATGATACAAAAAATTAAAAAAACAACATCAAAAAAAGATAGAAGAAGTATCCCATCGGGTGTTGTACATATCCAATCAACATTTAATAATACAATTATTACGATTACTGATGTAAAAGGTGATACATTGTCATGGGCATCATCAGGAAGTTCTGGGTTTAAAGGTGCTCGAAAAAGTACCCCATTTGCTGCACAAACAGCTGCTGAAAAAGCTGCTATAACAGCTGTTAGTTTTGGGTTAAAAAAAGTTGAGATTGTTGTCAAAGGCCAAGGTTCTGGTCGTGAAACTGCAATCCGAGCTATTCAAGGTGCTGGTTTAGAAATTAGTTCAATTAGAGATATTACTCCAGTTCCACATAACGGTTGTCGTCCACCAAAACGTCGCCGAGTTTAAATTAATCTTATTTCAATAATATTTAAATGAATTTATAGCATGACAGAACTTTGTATAAAATGTCTTAAATCTGAAACAACAGATTCAGGAGTAGCATATGGTCAATTCTTATTAGATTCATTAAGTCCTGGTCAAGGTGTAACAATAGGAACTCTTTTAAGACGAATTTTATTAGGCAATTTGGGTGGTACTGCAATTACTGGTGTTAGAATTGCGGGTGCTACACATGAATTTTCTGCACTTGAAGGTATTCGCGAAGATATTCTTGAAATATTATTAAATTTAAAAGGTATCGTATTTAAAAATACTACTCAAGAATCTAAATTAGGTCGTTTAAAAATTCAAGGACCTGCTGTAGTTACTGCTAGTTGTATGGATTTAGATTCTAATTTAGAAATCGTTAATCCAAACCATTATATAGCAACTATTTCAACAAATAATGTTTTAGAAATGGAATTTAAATTTGAATATGGTACAGGATATCAATTAGCAGGTCAAACGGCTGAACAAAATTCTGTTGATTTTTTAAATGTCGATGCTATTTTTATGCCGATTCAAAAAGTAGATTTTAAAATTGAAAATGTTTATGGTACTAATAACCACAATACTGAACGTTTAATTTTAGAAATTTGGACAAATGGTAGTATTACACCTCAAGATGCGATTTTTGAATCATCACAATTAATTATTAATTTATTTAGTCAATTATTAGAAAATAAAGTTGAAAACCAAATTAATGATGATGAAATAGAAGTTAAAGAAACTTCAAATGAAGCCCATATGAATATTTCAATTGAAGAATTACAATTATCTGTACGTGCATACAATTGTTTAAAACGAGCTCAAATTAATTCTATTTCTGATTTATTAAAATATTCTCCTGAAAAATTACAGGAAATTAAAAATTTTGGTCAAAAATCTGCTGATGAAGTTTTTGATGCTTTAAAAAATAAATTAGGAATTACATTAACTTAACTGTCTTATTTGATAAGAAAAAATTATGAATAATACATTTATTCCTTCTTCTGATTATACTCAGAAAAAGTGGTATCTTGTAGATGCTACAGATAAAACATTAGGAAGACTTTCAACTGAAGTTGCAAATCTTTTACAAGGAAAAAATAAAGTCAATTATTACCCATCTGTAGATATGGGTGATTATGTTATCATTATTAATGCTGAAAAAATTATAGTTACAGGTAACAAAGACACTCAAAAATTATACCGTCGTCATTCAGGTCGACCTGGTGGTATGAAAAGTGAGACATTTAATGCTTTAAAAACTAGAATTCCAGAACGTATTCTAGAAAAATCAGTAAAAGGTATGTTACCAAAAGGACCATTAGGTCGAAAAATGTTTACACGCTTAAAAGTAGTACAAGGTAATACTCACACCCATACTGCTCAAAAACCTGAAGTAATTAATCTTTAAGAAAAAATTATGGTTACAAATTTTGAACTTGTTTTTCAAAAAAACAATATAGGAATTGGTCGTCGAAAACAATCAACGGCTCGAGTATTTTTAAACCAAGGGACTGGAAAATTAACCATTAATAATATTTCAGGTGAAAAATACTTACAATATAATACAATTTATTTAAATTCGATTTTTGGTCCATTAAAAACATTAGGATTGGAAGATAAATATGATATTATTGTTTTAACAAATGGTGGTGGATTAACAGGACAAGCAGATGCCATTAAATTAGGTTTAGCTCGTATCTTATGTCAAATTAATTCTGAGAATCGTCCTATTTTAAAAGAAAAAGGTTATTTAACACGAGATGCTCGTATTAAAGAACGAAAAAAATATGGTTTACGAAAAGCTCGAAAAGCACCACAATATTCAAAACGTTAAAATTTATTTTTATACAAATTTTATTTATGGCAAAAACAGATATTCATCCAACTTGGTACCCAGATGCAAAAGTTTTTTGTGATGGAAAATTAGTTTTTACAACTGGTTCAACAAAACCTGAATTAAATGTTGACGTTTGGTCAGGTAACCATCCTTTTTATACAGGTTCACAAAAAATTATTGATAGTGAAGGTCGGGTTGATCGATTCATGAAAAAATATGGATTAACAGCACAAGACGAATAAAGTTATCTTTTAACTTATTTCTATATTTATTTTAAATTATAAAATATGCCAACTATACAACAATTAGTCCGTTCAAGACGAACGCAAATTCGTAAGAAAACAAAATCACCTGCATTAGTTAATTGTCCACAACGACGTGGAGTATGTACACGAGTTTATACAACAACACCAAAAAAACCAAATTCAGCAATTCGAAAGGTTGCACGAGTTAGATTAACTTCAGGGTTTGAAGTAACGGCTTATATTCCTGGAATTGGACATAATTTACAGGAACATTCCGTTGTTTTAATCCGTGGTGGTCGAGTAAAAGATTTACCTGGTGTACGTTACCATATTATTCGTGGAGCATTAGATAGTGGTGGTGTAAAAGATCGTACACAAGGCCGATCAAAATACGGAGTTAAAAAACCTAAATAAAATACATTAACATAATTAATTTAATTGTATGTCACGTCGAAATATATCAAAAAAACGGTTTCCTGAAGCAGACCCAATTTATAATAGTTATTTAGTAAGTTTATTAATTGCTAGGATTTTAAAATCTGGTAAAAAGAACTTAGCTCAAAAAATTGTAAATGAAGCTTTTGAAATTATTAAATCAAGAACAAATCAAGATCCATTAGAAATTTTTGAAAAAGCTGTCAAAAATGCAAGTCCATTAGTTGAAGTAAAGGCCCGACGAGTAGGTGGTTCCACTTATCAAGTACCTATCGAAGTAAATGGTTTCCGTGCAACCAATTTATCATTAAGATGGATTATTACGTACGCACGTGAACGTACAGGACGAACAATGGCTATGAAATTGGCTAATGAACTTATTGACGCGTCTAATGAAGTAGGAAGTACTATTAAGAAAAAAGAAGAAACACATAGAATGGCAGAAGCAAATAAAGCTTTTGCACATTTCCGTTATTAATTTAACAATTCTCGCTAAAAGCTAAATATAGTAATTATTATTAAGATTAAGGATTTAAAATGGCACGTGAAAAATTTGAACGTACAAAACCGCATGTAAATATTGGTACAATTGGTCATGTCGATCATGGTAAAACAACATTAACAGCTGCAATTACAACTACATTATCATTAGGTGGTAATTCAGTAGCAAAAGGTTACGCAGATATTGATGCTGCTCCTGAAGAAAAAGCTCGTGGTATTACAATTAATACAGCACACGTTGAATATGAAACAGAAACACGTCATTACGCACATGTTGATTGTCCAGGTCACGCGGATTACGTAAAAAATATGATTACGGGGGCTGCTCAAATGGATGGTGCTATTTTAGTAGTATCAGCAGCGGATGGTCCAATGCCCCAAACTCGTGAACATATTTTACTATCAAAACAAGTAGGGGTTCCTGATATTGTTGTCTTCTTAAATAAAGAAGATCAAGTAGATGATGCTGAATTACTTGAACTAGTAGAATTAGAAGTTCGAGAATTATTATCAAATTACGACTTCCCAGGTGATGATATTCCAATTTGTCCAGGTTCTGCTTTACAAGCAATTGAAGCAATTTCTTCAAACCCAGATCTTAGTCGTGGTGATAATCCATGGGTTGATAAAATTTATGCATTAATGGATGCAGTAGATGAATATATTCCAACACCTGAACGTGATGTTGAAAAAACATTCTTAATGGCAATAGAAGATGTTTTCTCAATTACAGGTCGTGGTACGGTTGCTACGGGTCGTATTGAGCGTGGTGTAGTAAAAGTTAATGATGATGTTGAAATTGTAGGTATTAGAGATACACAAACAACTACAATTACTGGTATTGAAATGTTCCAAAAAACTTTAGACGAAGGTTTTGCTGGAGATAATTGTGGTATTTTATTACGTGGTGTTACACGTGACGATATTGAACGTGGTATGGTATTATCAAAGCCGGGTACAATTACTCCACATACAAATTTTGAATCAGAAGTTTACGTTTTAACGAAAGAAGAAGGTGGTCGTCACACACCATTCTTTACTGGTTACCGACCACAATTTTATGTACGTACAACAGACGTAACAGGTTCAATTACTCAATTTACAGCAGATGATGGGTCTGTTGTAGAAATGGTTATGCCTGGTGATCGTATTAAAATGACAGCTGAATTAATTTACCCTGTAGCAATTGAAGAAGGTATGCGTTTTGCAATTCGTGAAGGTGGTAGAACAATTGGAGCGGGTGTTGTTTCAAAAATTTCTAAATAATGCATATAAATTATGTTAACAAAACAAACTGAAAAAATTCGAGTACGCTTAGAATCTTTTAATCATGAACTTTTAACCGAATCATGTAATAAGATTATTGAGAGTGCAAAAACAGTAGAATCGAATACTGTAGGACCAATTCCCTTACCTACAGATAAGCGAATTTATTGTGTATTGCGTTCACCTCATGTTGATAAAGATTCACGTGAACATTTTGAAATTCGAATCCATAAAAGAATTTTAGATATTTATTATGATTCATCAATCAATATTGTTGAATTATTATCAAAATTAGATTTACCTGCTGGTGTTTTATATCAAATAAATTTATTAGCAGAAAATAATTAATTAAAAAAGGATTATTCTTAATACTCTTATTAAGAATAATCCTTTTTTTTATGTACTTAAAAATACAGTTTATTTTTAGTTTTACTGTAAAAATTGTTACAATTCTAGATAAATTAATAAAAAAATATTTAAAGAATGAAACATACATTATCAGTTTTAGTAGAAGATGAATCAGGAGTATTAACTCGAATTGCTGGTTTATTTGCTAGGCGAGGATTTAATATTGAGAGTTTAGCTGTGGGTCCAGCTGAACAAGAAGGAATTTCAAGAATTACGATGGTTGTCCCTGGTGATAATAGAATTATTGAACAATTAACAAAACAATTATATAAATTAATAAATGTTTTACGGGTACAAGATATTACAAATTTACCTTGTGTTGAAAGAGAACTTATGTTGTTAAAAGTACGGACTACAAATTTAACCCGTTCAGAAATTTTAGAAATTGCAAATATTTTTCGAGCAAAAGTGGTTGATTTAGCAGAAGAAACGTTAACATTAGAAGTTACTGGTGATCCAGGTAAAATGGTAGCTATTGAACAATTATTAACTAAATTTGGTATTATGGAAATTGCTAGAACGGGAAAAATTTCATTAATTCGTGAATCAAATGTTGATACTGAATATTTAAGAAAAACAAATATTATAATTTAATGGGGACAGAGGGACTTGAACCCTCACGCACTATCACTAGGCAACGGATTTTAAGTCCGTCGTGTCTACCAATTCCACCACGTCCCCAAGACGTAAAATAATTATAACTATAAATACAAAAAAAAGCAAGTATTTTTATATTAGGCGGCACCCAGATTCGAACTGGGGATAAAGGATTTGCAATCCTCTGCCTTACCACTTGGCCATGCCGCCGTAAATTATGTTATTTATAATTAGATTGTAATGTATATAAGCAATAATTACAATAAAAAATTTTATTTATTTTACTTGTTGGCGAAGATAAACTAAACCTGTTATAATTGTTGTAAGTAAAATTAGTGAATAGAAGATAATACTAAAAAAATAGATTTTACTATATGTTTGAACGTTTTACTGAAAAAGCAATCAAAGTTGTAATGCTTGCCCAAGAAGAATCAAGAAGATTAGGTCATAACTTTGTAGGAACTGAACAAATTCTTTTAGGATTAATTGGCGAAGGTGCAGGTGTTGCAACAAAAGTTCTTAAATCAATGGGCGTAAATTTAAAAGATGCTCGTATGGAAGTAGAACGAATTATTGGGCGTGGTTCTGGTTTTGTTGCTGTCGAAATTCCATTTACACCTCGTGCAAAACGGGTTTTAGAAATGGCAATTGAAGAAGCAAGAGACCTAGGCCATAGTTATATTGGTACCGAACATATTTTACTTGCTTTATTAGAAGAAGAAGATGGTGTGGCTACTCGAGTATTAGAAAATTTAGGGGTAGATTTATCAAAAGTTCGTTCCGAAATTTTAGGGCAAATTGGAGAAACTGTTGAAATAACGATTTCTGGAAATAATTCAGATAATGGTGCTATTTTTGACGTGAGTACACGAACACCAACATTAGAAGAATTTACAACTAATATTACAGAAATGGCTTCCGAAGGAAAATTAGATCCTGTGATTGGTAGACAACAAGAAATTGAACGTGTAATTCAAATTTTAGCACGTCGAACAAAAAATAATCCCGTTTTGATTGGTGAACCTGGTGTAGGTAAAACTGCAGTTGCGGAAGGTTTAGCACAACGAATTGTACAACGTGATGTCCCAGATCTTTTAGAAGATAAAATGGTTATTTCGTTAGATATTGGTTTATTATTAGCGGGAACAAAATATCGTGGTGAATTTGAAGAACGATTAAAACGAATCATGGATGAAGTTCAATCTGCTAACAATATTATTTTAGTAATTGATGAAGTTCATACTTTAATTGGTGCAGGTGCCGCTGAAGGTGCTATTGATGCTGCTAATATTTTAAAACCAGCACTTGCACGTGGTGAATTACAAGTAATTGGTGCTACAACAATTGAAGAATATCGAAAATATATTGAACGTGATGCAGCTTTAGAACGCCGTTTCCAACCAGTTCAAGTAAATGAACCAAATGTAAAAGATACTATCGAAATTTTACGTGGTTTACGTGAACGTTATGAACGTCACCATAATTTACGAATTAATGATGATGCTTTAGCAGCAGCTGCAAAAATGGGTGCACAATATATCGCAGATCGTTTCTTACCAGATAAAGCAATTGATTTAATTGATGAAGCAGGATCACGTGTTCGTTTAATGAATTACCGTTTACCTGATGCAGCTTTAGAATTAGATCAAGAATTACGTGAATTATTAAAAGAAAAAGATGCTGCTGTTCGCTTACAAAATTTTGAACAAGCTGGTGAATTACGTGATCGTGAAATGGAAATTCGGGCACAGATTAGTGCAATCGTTCAAAGTACAAAACGTCAGCCAAATTCAAAACGTGACCGTCCCGTTGTAACTGAAGAAGATGTAGCACAAGTCGTTGCAGCATGGACTGGTATTCCTGTTAATAAAATTTCAAAGACTGAATCAGAAAAATTATTAAATATGGAAGATAAGTTACATGAACGTATTATTGGGCAACATCAAGCGGTAGTTTCAGTTTCAAAAGCTATACGTCGAGCTCGTGTTGGTTTACGAAATCCAGACCGTCCGATTGCTAGTTTTATTTTTGCAGGACCTACGGGAGTAGGTAAAACTGAATTAACAAAAGCATTAGCTTCATATTTCTTTGGAGCAGAAGATAGTATGGTTCGATTAGATATGTCAGAATTTATGGAACGCCATACTGTAGCTAAATTAATTGGTTCTCCTCCAGGTTATGTAGGTTATAGTGAAGGTGGTCAATTAACAGAAGCTGTAAGACGTAAACCTTATACTGTTGTATTGTTTGATGAAATAGAGAAAGCACATCCCGATGTTTTTAATCTATTATTACAAATTTTAGAAGATGGACGTTTAACTGATTCAAAAGGCCGAACAATTGATTTTAAAAATACACTAATTATTATGACCTCAAATGTTGGGGCTAAAGTTATTGAAAAAGGTACTACAAATGGTTCATTAGGATTTGATGTAGCTGAAGATACGGATAATACTCAGTATGAACGTATTTCAACTTTAGTAAATGAAGAATTAAAAAATTATTTCCGTCCAGAATTTTTAAATCGATTAGATGAAATTATTATTTTTAGTCAATTAACTAAAGATGATGTTGGACAAATTGCAGAAATTATGATTAAACAGTTAAGTGATCGCGTTTTAGAGCAAGGTATTCGTTTACAAGTTACAGAACGTGTAAAAGAAAAATTAACAGATGAAGGTTTTAACCCAATTTATGGAGCAAGACCTTTACGACGTGCTGTAATGCGTTTATTAGAAGATAACTTAGCAGGTCAATTTTTAACCGAAGAATTAAAACCGGGGACAACAATAATTGTTGATTTAGACGATAATAAAGAAATTAGTATTTTTGTTAGTGAAGTTGAAGAATTAACTAAAGTAGAAGATGATTCAGAAGTTTTAAATACTTAAAAAAAAAATGGTAAGAGAATTTTTTCTCTTACCATTTTTTTTTAAGTATTTTTTAAAATAGACCTAATGTAATTGCTTTATCAATTGGTAAACATGCACCAACACCTAACCATACAGCTGTAATAAAGCCGAAGATAAAGGCTAAACTTGCAACTGGACGACGGAATGGGTTTTGGAATTTGTTTACATTTTCAATAAATGGAATTGTAATTAACCCAGCAGGAACAGCTGCCATTGCTAATACACCTAATAATTTATTTGGTAACACACGTAATAAATTAAATGTTGGGAAGAAATACCATTCTGGTAAAATTTCTAAAGGAGTATTAAATGGATCAGCAGGTTCACCTAATTGAGTCGGTGCCATAACTGCTAAACCAATAACACAAGCAAATGTTCCTAAAATTACAATTGGAAACACATATAATAAATCATTTGGCCAAGCAGGTTCACCATAGTAATTATGACCCATACCTTTAGCTAATTTTGCACGTAATTTTGGATCAGTTAAATCCGGTTTTTTAATAACAGACATTTATATTCCTTTTATTTTGAATAATACTAATAATTAATAATAATGTAATTTAAAGAGGGCCTGAAATCCCTTGTTTACGAATCATTAAAAAATGAGTTAGCATTAACACAGCTGCTGCTAATGGTAATACAAAAGTATGTGCACTATAAAAACGAGTTAATGTACTTTGTCCTACACTTTCTCCACCGCGTAATACTAAAACTAATGGATCCCCAATAATTGGAACAGCTGCAGGAACACCAGTTACAATCTTACAAGCCCAAAAACCTACTTGATCCCATGGTAATGAGTAACCTGTAACACCAAATGATACTGTTACTACTGCTAAAATCACTCCAGTAACCCATGTTAATTCACGTGGTTTTTTAAAACCACCTGTTAAATAAACACGGAATACATGTAATACCATCATCATAACCATCATACTTGCTGACCAACGATGAATTGATCGAATTAACCAACCAAAATTAACACTTGTCATAATGTATTCTACAGATGCAAATGCATCTACTACACTTGGACGGTAATAGAATGTCATAGCAAAACCAGTTGCTACCTGAACTAAGAAACAAGTTAAAACAATACCACCAAAGCAATAAAAAATATTTACATGTGGTGGAACGTATTTACTTGAAATGTCATCTGCAATAGCTTGAACTTCTAGACGTTCTTCAAACCAATCGTAAACTTTACCCATAAAAAAACGATATTAAAAAATGAAACACATTTGAACTAAATCTAATATTTAGTAATATTAAGTATACAACTTTTTTTATTATTAAGGCGAGAGTGGGATTCGAACCCACGGAATCTGTAAAGATTCATCTGATTTCAAATCAGACGCAATCGACCAACTCTGCCATCTCGCCAAATTATAAGATTAATAATTTTATTAATCTTATAAGTTTTATAAATTAACTCTCGTAAGTAGTTGTGCCACTAAATTTAATTTCTGCAGGATTTGGATTTTTTCCAATAGAGAAATTTCGTGTATTAGTAGCTTCACGACCAGGATTAACTTTTTCAGGAAAAACACCATCTTTCGGATGTAAATACTGAACTTCGCCTGTAGGGAAAATCCTGTAAATTTTATAATCGTTTATTTTAAACGTTCGTAATTGCGCACCTAAAGCTAGACATTGTTCTTTACGTGCTAAATATAATAAGTTTTCTCCATTTCGCATAATTGCTGCACCGGCGGTAGGCATTTCAAAAATTTGCTCTTTAGGACTTGTCCATGTAATAGCATATTTTTCTTCAATTTCTGCAGAACGTAACCAACCTCCTGTACTACCACCAAATGTTGGAGATGCTGTTTGTATGTTTAAATTCATACTGTAACCTTTATTATTTTTTATTGTCTACTATAATATTTTAATATTAAACTTAAAAAAAATTTGATTAATTTATAAAATTTTCTAGCGGAGAATGGATTTGAACCATTGGCCTTCGGGTTATGAGCCCAACGAGCTACCAGACTGCTCTACTCCGCGAATTAAAAAGATTATAAATCAATCTTATAAGTAAAATACATTCTTGTCTATAATTTAGTAAATTAAAAAAAATTAATTTACTAAATTAAATTGAATTGCAAATCCAATATAACAGATAGTACAAAACCAAGTTGTATAAGTTATAAATTTTTCTGTTGAGCTTGGCGACCCTAAAAAATTACTTTTACTGGCAATACTTTCTAATCCTGTATTATTCGGAACTTTTAATAAAATTAAAATAATTCCTAGAATGCTAACTAAAAACCAAAATAATTTAAACATCATTTATAAATTTTAAATATTTTTTAATCTAATTCAAAAATTTCTTTAAATACTTTATCAACTTTTGAACCTGAATCAATTGTTTCTAATGGATCTTTACGTAAACGGTGGCGTAAACATAAAGTAATAATTGCTCCAATATCATCTACTGTTACGTTGTCTCGACCGTTATAGGCAGCATATGCTTTTGCAGCACGGTTTGTTACAATATCCCCTCGTAACCCATCAACATCCAATTTACTACATACTTCAGAAATTTTTACACGTAATTCATAATCAATTGCAATTGTTTTTAATAATTTTTGTGCCTCTACAATATTTTCACGTAATTTAGTTTGTTCCTCAGCGTAGTTTTCAATCCAAAGTTCTGGGTCCTTATCAAATGATGTTCTTTCTTCAACAACTTTTACACGTAATTTAGGATCTTTAACTGTTCGAATTTCGGCATGCATCCCAAAACGATCTAATAATTGTGGACGTAATTCACCTTCTTCAGGGTTTCCTGAACCAACTAGCACAAATCGAGCAGGATGTCGAATTGAAATTCCTTCACGCTCAACAGTATTCCAACCAGATGCTGCTGAATCTAATAAAATATCAACTAAGTGATCGTCTAATAAATTTACTTCATCAACATATAATAAGCCACGATTTGCTTTTGCTAATAATCCTGGTTCAAAAGCTTTCACACCATCTGTTAGAGCTTTTTCAATATCAATTGTTCCACAAACACGATCTTCTGTTGCCCCTAATGGAAGATCAATCATTGGAATTTTAATCGGTTCTGTTTCTAAAGTTTTACCATTACTAATGGCTAATTTAACTTCATTACCCATTAAATCTAAATCTGTTGGATGTGAATTAAATGGATCGTCTTTGACAATATCAATTGCAGGTAATAAATCGGCAATTGCACGAATTGTTGTTGATTTTCCTGTACCTCGATCACCCATAATCATAACGCCACCAATTTTTGGATCAATTACATTTAACTGTAAAGCAAGTTTCATTTCTTCTTGACCTACAATTGCCGTAAATGGAAATACTGGCGAATCAAACTTTTTTAAATCTTGTGTAACCATTATTATTATTTTTTATATGCTTTTAATTTGGAAGATATTCTACATTAATAGAAATTAAGAAAAAATTCAATTAACTAACTTAAAAATTATCAATTGAATTTTATTGATATAAAGTTGAACCTAATCGAATTGCTAGAACACTTGCTACTAAAGCAATTAACATTGCAGTATAAATTTGAGAATCGGTAATCATAATTATTTAAGATATTTTTTTAATTTAAATATTATTTATAGTCACTATATAATAATTTTACTTTATAATTCAGAAAAAATAAAAAGTTTTTAAACAAAAACTATAAAAATTTATGTTTTAAGGGTTGACATTTTTGTACCCTGCCAGTTAATCTAAATCTTGTGGATATGAA
>Ga0209425_10001214_pt1 | contig 30134 bp, 24 predicted proteins | sample COG_05_FD_184749 | JGI IMG/M metagenome (GOLD analysis project Ga0209425, IMG submission 184749) | Pelagic Microbial community sample from North Sea - COGITO 998_met_05 (SPAdes) (version 2) | ecosystem: Environmental > Aquatic > Marine > Neritic zone/Coastal water | place: Helgoland, sampling...
TTTAATTAATTTTTTATTAATATTTAAAATTGCTTCATCCTCTGAATGTACTGCAACAACTTTTGAGCTACTTTGAAATACTTTTTCAATGTCTTCTTCTTCAGCAACTAAAAGGTTTCCAGTTGATGATCCAGCAAACAGTTTAATTCCACAACAGCCCTCTAAATTTACCAAATCTGCTAACTCACTTGCGTTATCAGCTGTTGCACCAAAATAAAATGCATAATTACAAAACATTCTATTTTTGGCGAGATCTAATTTTTTTTGAAATTCTGCCTTGGTTGATGTTGGTGGATTAGTATTTGGCATCTCAAATACACTTGTTATACCACCTGCTATTGCAGCTCTACTTCCTGAATGTAAATCTTCTGTATCTGTTGATCCAGGTTCTCTAAAATGAGTTTGTGTATCAATGCACCCTGGTAATACCGTTAACCCTTTTGCATCAAAAATCTCTTTGGCTTCACTCTCAATTTTGCCAATTTTAATAATCTTGCCATCTTTAATAGCTATATCTTGATCTTTAAGATCTTTATCTATGTAGCATGAACCATTTTTAATTATTAGATCTAACATTTATAAAAAAAGTTATTATATTATATTCAGACATCAATCAATTATGAATACAAATAAAGTATACATTTTAGAAGATAGAGGAATTCTCTATATAAATGGAACTGATGCTAAAGAATTTTTACAAAATATGATTAGCAACGACATTGATAAAGTTAATGAAAACAATAGTTGTTTTGCATCACTACTTACTCCACAAGGAAAATTTCTATTTGCTTTTATTGTTGTAAAACATAAATCTGGTTACTTCATAGATTGTGAAAAATCTCAAACAGAAGATCTCTTTAAAAAACTTAGCATCTACAAGCTTAGATCAAAAGTTGAAATTATGAATTTAAGCAATGAATTTGTAATTGCAGCATTTAGTCGCGAAAAGTTTTTAAAATTTGAAGGAATAAAAAATACTCCTGGAAATACAATAAAATACAGGGAGGACCCTATTTTATTAGACCCAAGAAATAAAGACCTAGGTGCAAGACTTATTATTAATTTAGAAAAACTTTACCTATCTTTAAAAAATTTAGAACTAAAAGATTCTCCAATTGGTGAATATTATAAATTAAGTCATGAATTAGGAATTGCTCAAAAAGAAATGAATAAATTGCAAAATAAATTATTTGGAATTGAGTGTAATTATGAAGAGCTAAATGGGATAGATTTTAAAAAAGGTTGTTATGTTGGTCAAGAAAATACTGCAAGGATTAAATTAAAAAACAAACTTTCAAAAAGATTGTTAGCTGTTGAGATAATAGAGGGATTGTTAGATCAAGATGATTTAATCTATAATGGTGAGTTCGAAGTGGGAAAGGTTTTAATAAATGATGAATATCCTTTTGCTCTAGTTAAATATTTAGATGATCATTTTATTAATCAAATAGAATTCAAAACTAAAAATGCCAAACTAAAGATTATAAAACCATATTGGATTAAGGGGTAACTATTTAATAAACTTTGTTAAGTCTGGTTTAAAATACTTTGGTCCCTTCATAACTTTTCCAGTGTCGTTATATATAGGTTTATTGTCTTCACCTAATTTACTCATATTTGATTTTTGTACCTCTTCAAAACATTTATCTAGATCTATGCCAAATGCATGCCCAGCTCCATATGTTACATACAATATGTCTGTTAAAGCATCGGCAACCTCTAGAAGATCTTTATTTTTCATTGCAACTTTAAGTTCCTCTAACTCTTCATTAATTAGATCATATCTAAGGCTATTAATCTTATCAGTGCTAAAAGATGGTTTATCTTTAACTTCTTGACCAAAGGTTTCCATAAAAGTTTTTACTTTGTTAAAATTTGACATTTAGCTCCTGTAAGTTTTTAAAATTTAATATATAGTTATAATAAATTATTAATTATATATTAATCAATGAAATTAAGAAAAGAATTTGATAGCATAGGCAGCATTAACGTACCTAGTGATAAATACTGGGGAGCGTCAACTCAGAGATCAAATAAATTTTTTAACATTGGAAAAATCTTAGTAAATATTTCAATAATAAAATCTATTGCAATAATAAAAAGGTCTGCTGCGTTAGTTCATTACAAGGAAAAACAAATTAATAGAAAAATAGCTAATTCAATAATAAAAGCTTCAGATGAGATTATTAAAGGGAAATTGAATGAAAATTTCCCTTTAAAAGTATGGCAAACTGGTTCTGGTACTCAAACCAACATGAATGTTAATGAGGTAATTGCAAATAGAGCTATAGAAATTGTGGGTGGGAAAAAAGGTTCAAAAAAACCAATTCACCCAAATGATCATGTAAATAAATCTCAATCTACCAACGATGTTTTTCCAACAGCAATGCATATATCTGTGGCACAAGAAACTATATCTAAATTATTACCTAGTTTAAAAACTTTAGAGAAAGAATTAGCTAGAAAATCTATAGAATTTAAAGATATTATTAAAATTGGAAGGACTCATTTGCAAGATGCAACACCATTATCTCTTGGTCAAGAATTTTCAGGATACCGTGTTCAATTAAAAAAATGTATTGATAGAATAGAATATGCTCTTAAAGAAATATATTTTCTAGCTCAAGGTGGGACAGCTGTTGGAACTGGAATTAATTCTAAAAAAGGTTTTGATAAAAAAATCGTGAAAGAAATAACTAAATATACTAAAATACCATTTAAACCTGCTAATAACAAATTTGCTGAATTAGCCGCACATGACTCAATTGTTAATTTCTCAGGGGTATTAAATACATGTGCCGTATCACTAATGAAAATATCGAATGATATAAGATTCTTAGGTTCTGGACCAAGAGCAGGGTATGGTGAATTAACACTTCCAGAGAATGAGCCAGGCTCATCTATTATGCCAGGAAAAGTTAATCCTACTCAATGTGAGGCAGTAACAATGGTTTGTGCCAAAGTAATTGGTAACCATACTGGAATAACAGTTGCCGGCTCTCATGGCCATTTTGAGCTAAATGTATTTAAACCAATGATTGCTCATAATGTTCTTCAATCAATTGATCTTATTAGTGATAGTGCAAAAAACTTTTCAATTTATTGTGTAAAAGGAATTAAGGCTAACAAAAAAAGAATTAAAGAACATTTAGATAATTCTTTAATGTTAGTTACAGCACTTGCACCACACATTGGATATGATAATGCTGCAAAAATTGCAAAAACAGCTTTAAAGAATGGCACCACTTTAAAATATGAAGCACTTAAAACAGGTCTTATAAATGATAAAGAATATAAACGAATAGTGGACCCTAAAAAAATGATCTACCCTGCATAAACACTTAATAATTTATTAAGCAGCCTTCTTATTTTAATTAAATTGATTGAATTAATATCAGTAAATCCATCAATTATATTCAAAAATTGATCACTCACTTGATTGTTATCAATTTTAGCGTTGTTAAATTTAATAGTATTACTCAAAAAGTCATATTCAAAATTAACAAAAATATTTTTAAATTCTTTTCTAAATTTTTTATCTGTATTAAGGGTAGAAAATAAACGCTTAGAATTTTTAATTTCAAATAATAAATCTGAATTTAAAATTAATTTTTTCTTTTTAAGAAATAAATTACTATTAGTGAATGCTAAAGATCCTATGTCAGTGTTTATAAACTTTGTGTTATTAAAGTTTATTCTGCCATTTAAAATATTAAAATAAATTTTTGCTTCATCAAAAATTTCTTCATTTGCACTTGAATTAATAATTATTAATGTATTTAAACTTATATTGTCATTGAATAGTAATTCTGATCTTAAAAACTCTAGTAAAATAGAATTTAAGTCAAACAATTTGGATATTTTATAATCACCTAAATTTATATTCAAATCAAGATCAAATGGATTAATTGCTACTTGACCGTTATAATTTATTTTTGAACTATTTATTCGAGAATTATTAGAGGTAAATGAAATATTTTTGTCTATTATTTTATATTTTGTATTAATCCTAGAATTTAAAAGATAAACAATATTTTTTCCAATAATAGTATTTTTTTTTTCAACAGATTCATTTTCAATACTTAAATTGAGAGATTTGGCTTCAAAAGAAAATTTCTTTTTTTTAATTATATTAGGTGTATTTTTTAATTTATACGTAAAAGGTATCTTGAAAATGTTTCCTTTAAGATTAAATAAGTTTAATAATTTTTTATCATCAAAAAATAATGTTGCATTATCTATTTTAACAATTGCAATTATTTCATTTAAACTATCTTTAAAAAATATATTACTTTTATTTATTCTAATTTTTTTATTAGAGAATCGCTTGCTACTTTTATCATTTAATTTTTTAAGATCCTCTTTAAACAAATAAAAATTAGCATTATTAACAGATAATCTTTTTAGACTCATTTTTTCCTTATTGAAAAAGTTTTTTTGACTTAAAAATATTCTTAAATATTTAATATCTGCCACTTCTACTTTTTTTTTAGAATCATTAGATAATATTTTAGAATCTTTTATAAAAAAATGAGGAGATGGAAGAATACGATACGTAATATCACTTGAATAGTCTAAATTGATTTTAAATTCACTTTTCAGTTTACTTTGTATGCTATTTTTTACCCAACTCTTATCGTATAAAAGAGGTATCAGGAGGTAAAATAAATATAAAAATAATATACCAATAAAAGTTATTAAAAATTTATTAAAGGTGCTAATTTTTAATTTATCATTTGTTTTATTCTGAACTTTGAATATTGTGTTTTTAACTATACTATTAAAATTTTTAACAATTTGTTTCATAAATTTTGTTGAAATTTAAATATCTTATAATGAAATTTTAAAAATGATAAACTCTGAATATATAAATAACCTTAACATCGCTCAAAAAGAAGCTGTTTTATACCTAGACGGCCCATTACTTATAGTTGCTGGGGCTGGTTCTGGTAAAACTAAAGTTTTAACTGCTAGAATTGCTCATATTATTAAGGAGAAAAAAGCTTTTCCTAATCAAATTCTTTCAGTAACTTTTACGAATAAAGCTGCAAAAGAAATGCAGAATCGAGTAAGCTCAATACTTAATTCAGAAGCCATAGGTTTATCTTGGCTTGGAACATTTCATTCTATATGTGCTAAATTATTAAGAAAACATGCTCCTGCTGCTGGATTGACTTCCAATTTTACAATCATTGATACTGATGACCAGGTGCGCTTGATTAAGAATATTTGTAAAGCAGAAAATATAGATATCAAACAGTTAGCTCCTAAATATATACTATCGATTATTGATAGGTGGAAAAATAAAGGTTTTTACCCTAACGAAGTTATTATTAATAAAAATGACATCTATGAAAAAACTGTACTACCACTTTATAAAACTTATCAACAAAAATTACTTGATTTAAATGCTTGTGATTTTGGTGATCTTATATTGCATGTAGTAAAAATTTTAGAACAAAATTTAGATATAAGAGAAATCTATTCTAATAATTTTAAGTATATACTAGTAGATGAATATCAAGATACAAATTATATTCAAAGTAGATGGCTTTATTTATTGTCAGAAAAACACAAAAATCTATGTTGTGTTGGTGATGATGATCAATCTATCTACAGTTGGCGAGGTGCAGAAATTAAAAACTTTTTAGAATTTGATCAGGTTTATAAAAATTCAAAAGTAATTAGATTAGAAGAAAACTATCGTTCATCTCAAAATATTTTATCCGTTGCTTCAAATCTTATTTCCAATAACCAAAATAGAGTTGGAAAAACTTTAAAAACTACAATGGAGGAAGGTGATCTAGTTAAACTTAACTGTTTTAAAAATGGAAAAGATGAGGCTATTGGGATTTCTGATGAGATAGAAAAAAAACTTAAACATAAATTTTCATTTAATAATATTGCAATTTTAGTCAGGGCAATATTTCAAACGAGAGAATTTGAGGAAAGGTTTCTAAAGATTGGGCTACCTTATAGAATTATAGGTGGTACAAAATTTTATGAAAGAGCTGAAATCAAAGATTGTGTTGCATATTTAAGATTAATTCATCAACCAAAAGATGATTTAGCATTTGATAGGATAGTGAATAATCCTAAAAGATCTATTGGAGAAAATACTATAAAATTAATACACGAGTTTTCAAAAAAAAACTTAATAAGTCTAGAAATTTCTTCAAAAAAACTTATTGAACAAAATTTAATAAAACCAAAGACAAAAATAGGCTTAAGTTCTTTTCTAATATTAATGGATAAATGGAGATATGATATCAATGTTAAAAAAATTAGTCACGTTAAACTCTTACAGATAGTTTTGGATGAATCTGGGTACTCTGCCATGCTCAAAAATAAAAAAGATTTAGAAAATGAAAATAGACTTGAAAACATTAAAGAACTTTTAAGCGCTATGAAAGATTTTGATAATTTGGAAGCTTTTTTAGAACATGTTGCTTTAGCAACTTCAATAGATCAAGATTGGGATGGAGAAAAAGTTAACATGATGACAATGCATGGTTCAAAAGGCCTTGAATTTGACGTAGTTTTTTTACCAGGATGGGAAGAGGGTCTTTTCCCACATCAAAAATCTATTGAAGAAAAAGGTCAAAACGGGCTAGAAGAGGAAAGAAGATTGGCATATGTTGGCATAACTAGAGCTAAGAATAATGCTTTAATATCATTTGCTATGAATAGATTTTACCAAGGAAATTGGATCGACAGTATGGCTTCTAGATTTATAGATGAATTACCAGAAAAATATTTAGAAAAAAATTCATTTTTTGATGAGTCTAAAGATGATGATAATGATTTTGAATTTAACCAAGACTTTGAAATTGATGATGGTAAACGAAGTCCGGGATGGGCAAGATATCAAAAAAGAATTAAATGATTAAAGATAAAATAAGAATTTTAAAGGAAAAATTTAAAAAATTCAAAATTGATGGGTATATCGTGCCTAAAAATGATGAATATTTCTCCGAATATGCAAAAAATGATAGATTGAAAAATATCAGCAATTTTTCTGGCTCTGCAGGAATTGCTGTAATACTTAAAAAAAAAAATTATTTATTTGTTGATGGACGATATACAATTCAGGCGGAAAAAGAGTCTGCAAAAAATTTTAGTATAATTGAAATTCACAAAAAACTACCTTGTCATATTATTAAAAAACTAAATTTAGGCTATGATCCAAAAGTATTTACATCAAAAAATATTAAAAATTATTTTTTGAATAATAATCTTATTCCGATTAATGATAATTTGATTGATCAAATATTTAAATTCAAAGAGAAAATGACTAAACCATTTTATTCTTTAGGAAAAAATATAATTGGTGAGTCACACAAATCAAAAATTTCAAAAACAGTAAAATATCTAAAGTTAAATAGAGCTGACTATATATTTATTAGCGCACCAGAAAATGTTGCATGGCTTTTAAATATAAGAGGATATGACAATCCAAATAGTCCAATACCAAATTCAAGACTAATTATTGATAGAAATAAAAAATTATTTTTACTAGCAAAAAAAGATAATACAAAAAAAATTATTAAAGAAGGAAAAATTAAAAAAAGTCAGGTTATTGATATTGAAAACTTTTCAAGCTTGATTAATAATTTTAAAGGGAAAAATTTTATAATTGATAGTAAGTCTTGTTCAGTTTTTTATGAAAACATAATTAAGTCAAAATTCAAAATTTTAAATAAAGATGATCCAATCTATAAATTAAAATCTATTAAAAATTTATTTGAAATTAATCACATGATTGAAGCACATAAAAAAGATGGATTAGCTCTAACAAGATTTATCTACTGGATAAAAAATGTTAATAAAAAAATAATAACTGAAGTTGAGGCACAGAATAAATTAGAAAAATTTAGAAAACTTAATAAAGACTATTTATTTCCAAGCTTTAACACTATAGCAGGTGCTGGGTTTAATGGAGCTATTGTTCACTATAGAGCAAAAGCTAAAAATACAAAAAAAATTTATAAAAGAGATATTTTATTAGTCGACTCAGGTGGGCAATACAACTATGGAACAACAGATGTTACAAGAACTATTTGTTTCGCCAAACAAAAAAAATCCATAAAAGACGCCTATACCAATGTATTAAAAGGTCATATTGCTGTAGCTCTTACTGATTTAAATAAAGACGATACTGGAAAAAAAATAGATATTAGAGCAAGAAAATTTTTAAAAAAAAGAGGAATGGATTATGCACATGGAACAGGGCACGGTGTTGGTTTTTTTTTAAATGTTCATGAAGGGCCTCAGTCAATTTCAAAATATAATAACATAAGAATAAAAAAAGGTATGATTTTGAGCAATGAACCTGGCTTTTATAAAAAAAAACATTTTGGGATTAGAATTGAAAATTTAGTTTATGCTAAAAAAATACAAAGCAAATTTTTTTTTGAAAATCTCACTTTTGCTCCGTTGGAAAAAGATTTAATCAATTATAAATTATTAAATAAAAGTGAAAAAAATTATTTGTTTAGATACCACTTAAATATTTATTCAAAGTATTCTGTATATTTAAATAAAAAAGAAAGAAGATGGCTAGCTGGTCTTATTTAACATTTCCAACCACTCTGTTTGGTTTATAATTTTTATATTTAATTCTTTTGCAGCATTAATTTTTTTTATAGTAGCTTTATCCCCAGTAATTAAATAATCAAGTTTTTGATTTACATTACTAATTATTTTTCCAGAATTATCTTCAATTAATGATTTAGCTTCAGCCCTACTAATTCCATTAAGTTTTCCAGTAAGCATAAAAGTTTTATTTTTTAATAAACCATTGTCGTTTATTAATATTGAATTTTCTATTTTTAAGTTCTTTTTTAGTTCTGATAGAACTTTTAAGTTTTTTTTATTTAGAAAAAATTTTTTAATCGATTGAATTTGAGTGCTTCCTATTCCATCTATATTAAATAAGTTTTCTACATTATTTACATCATTCAATTTGAAAAAATTTTCAGCTGTTTTTAAATGTTTTGCTATAATTTTAGCATTTTCTTGTCCTATATGTCTAATTCCTAATGAATAAATAAATTTACCTAATGTAATTTTTTTTTTTGTTTCTATTGAAAATTTTAAATTTGTTGCTGATAATTTTCCCCAACCTTCCAGTTCTTCTATTTTGTCATAATTAAGATTAAAAATATCTTGTGGTAATCTAATTAATTTTAAATTCCAAAAATTTTCTACAATTTTTTTTCCTAAGCCATCTATATTAAATGCTTCTTTTGAAACAAAATGTTTAATTTTTTCTATTGCAATTTTTTCACATTCATAGCCTTCACTAAGGCATCTTCTAACTGCGTCTTTTTTTTTAGTTATCTCATTATAATCTTTTACTGTTTTGCCATCACAAGATGGGCAATTTAATGGAAAAATAAATTTTTTTGAGTTCTTGTCTCTTTTATTTAGATCGACAGAAATAACATGTGGTATGACATCTCCAGCCCTTTCTACTGTAACTGTGTCACCAATTCTAATATCTTTTCTAATTATTTCATCTTCATTATGTAGTGTTGCATTTGAAACTATTACGCCTCCTATATTAACTGGTTTAATTTTTGCAACAGGTGTTAGTGCTCCCGTTCTACCTATTTGAATTTCAATATTTGTTATTTCTGATATCGAGCTATTTGCAGAAAATTTATGTGCTATCGCCCACCGAGGTGCGTTTGCTGCAAAACCAAGTCTTTTTTGTAAATTAAAATCGTTAACTTTGTAAACAACACCATCAATATCAAAAGGTATCTCTTTTCTTTTTTCTTCTAAATCTTTGTGGTTTTGCATTAATTTTTTTACACCAGAAATTTTTTTATTAAATGGATTGATCTTAAAGCCCCATATCTTTAAGTTTTTTAAAAAATCTGATTGGTTATCAATATTCATTTTTTTAGTATAACCAAAAGTATAAGCAATGAACTTAAGTGGTATTTTAGCGGTTACTGTTGAGTCTTTTTGCCTTAATGATCCTGATGCAGCATTTCTAGGATTGGCAAATTTACCTTCAATCTTTTTAAAATCATCATTTTTTATAAATACTTCACCCCTAATATCTATTTCTTTAGGAAAGTTTTTTGCATTTATTTCTAGTGGAATGTCTTCAATAGTTATTAAATTTTTTGTTATGTCTTCTCCTTCAGAACCATCTCCTCTTGAAAGTCCTTTTGTAAATTTTCCATCAATATAAATTAATGATGCAGATATTCCATCTATTTTAGGTTCCACACTGTAATCAATTATATTTTTTTCTTTTAAGCTTAAAAAATTATTTATCTTTTTTTCAAAATTTTTTAGGTCCTCTTCATCAAAAATATTTCCAAGTGATAACATTGGAATTTTATGCTTTACTTTTTTAAAGTTTTTTGAAGGTTTATAGCCCACTGACTTAGTTGGAGAGTTTTCATCATTTAAAAAATTGTATTTTTTTTCTAAATCTATTATTTCTCTTTTTATTTTATCATATTTTTGATCTGATATAGAATTTTTGTTTTCATTATAATATAATTGATTATGTTTTTGAATTGACTTAATTTTCTCTAAATATTTTATTTTTATTTCTGCTTTATTCATCTCAATTCACAAGAGATTTAAAATTTTTGATTAATGAATTTTTTTTATTTTTTTTTACTTTTTTTGAGGGATTCTCATATTTTTTATTAAATAATTTGTACGTTTTTTTATACCATTCGCCTGAGCCATAATTATAAGCTAATAATTTTGCATATTTTTTTGCTTCATCTTCCAAGCCAATTTTATAATGAATTTCGACTAGTCTATGAATGGCTTCCTCAACATATATTGTAGTATCATATTCAGTGACAACTTTTTTAAATCTATTTATTGCAGGAATCCATTTTTCTTTTTTTATATAGTGCCTTCCTATATAAATTTCTTTAGAAGCCATAACATCTTTAATCAATCCTAGTTTAAACTCTGCATCAATAGCAAAGTCAGTATTGGGGTAATTCTTAATAACTATTTTAAATTTTTCTTCGGCTTTTATAATTGATCCTAAATCTTTTTTTTCATCAACAATGGACTCATAATAGCATATTGCTATTAAATAAGATGCATAACCTATATTTTGATCGTTTGGGTATGTTTTAAAATATCTTTCCAATTCTTTTATTGCGTCACCATAATAATCTTCTGAATAATATGAATAAGCTGACATTAATAATGATTTGGGTGCCCATGCAGACTGCGGGTACAGAAGCTCAGCTTCATTAAATTTTTTCGCTGCAGCAATAGCATCTTGCTTCTTTAGATAACTGAGCCCTTCTTTGTAGGCTTCTATCATTTGTAAATCTAAATTTTGTTCCTTAATTAAAATAACTTCTTTATCTTTTTTGGAGCATGCTAAAAAACTCAAAAGAATTAATATAAGTGTTAATTTATAAAAAAATTTCATACTTATATATTTTATTGATATTTTATTGATATAGCAAAAGAATTTATGCGATAGATCTTAGATGTTTTTTATTAACAAGGATGTTTGGTAAGCTTTTTTCTTTAATTTCTAATAATGAAAAATTTTCATTATTTGTAAAAACTTTTCTTAATAATTGATTTGTAAGCTTATGACCACCTTGAGAACAAGTTAATTTTCCAATAATTTTATAGCCTGCCAAATAAAGGTCACCCATACAATCTAAAATTTTGTGATTGACAAATTCTTTGTCATTTCTTAAACCACGTTCATTTAAAATTTCTTTATCTTTTACAACAATTGCATTTTCTAGGTTGCCTCCTTTAGCTAAACCCATTTCTTTCAATTTTTTAATATCTTCAAAAAGACAAAAGGTTCTAGAGTTGTATATATCTGTTAAATCTGATTCATATACCTTAACTTCATTTCTCTGTATTCCTATAACCTCATTTTCATACCTAAGTTCAAAATCTATATCTAAGCTCATTTTACTTGGTTCAATAGTAATTATTTTTTTTCCATCAATAAATTCTATTTTTTTTTCAATCTTAATTACTTTAATGGGTGATTCACTCTCTTTAATTCCTACATTTTGTATGGCTTCTACAAATAATTTTGCAGATCCATCTAAGATCGGTACTTCTTTATTGTCTATTTCAACTAAAGCATTATCAATTCCCATTCCATATAAAGCTCCCATTAGATGTTCTATTGTTGAAACACTTACACCGTGCTCATTAGAAATAGTTGTGCAAAAGACAGCGCTATTAACATTGAATATATTAGGTATTATAATGTTATTTTTTTTTATATCGATTCTTTTAAAAATTATACCTGTATTAGGTTCTGAAGGCTTAATCTTAAGGTTTACCTCCAAGCCACTATGCAAACCAATTCCATTTAAGTCTATATCTTTTTTTAATGTTTTTTGAATTAATGAAGGCATTTAAATCTTATAAAGTTTTAGAATAAATTAACAAAAACAAAAAATATTACTGATAAATACTATCTTAACTAAAAATATGAAAAAATTTTTCAAAAAAACCCCGTTTTATGGACTTTTTTGGAACAACTACAACTTCTCGGCTATCAAGAACCTCTGATGCTTTCAATGCAGAATTACAAACATCCTCAGAAGACTCCTCTAATAAATCTATATCTCTTGAAAATGAAATCTTTTCTTTAAATTTATTGTTTAAAATTTTTGATCCCTCTCCCATTAAAACCATCTTACATTGATCTAATGTATTTAAATTGGATTTTATTGATTGAGCACACAATTCTAATATTTCTTCAATTCTTGCAAAAATGATACTTTGTATCAACTCAGGTGATATATTTCTTTTAACTAAATATTCTTGATCTTTATCAAAAGATAACTTCAAATTTTCAGCATCATAAAAACTAACCTTTAAAATTTTAGAAATATCTTTAGTGATATGATTTCCACCAATTGGTAAAATTTCAGAAAAAAAAATTTTATTCTTATTAAAACAAGTAATTGAAGTTTTATTAAAACCCATATCAATAAAAGAAATACTATCTTCAAATTGAAAATTATTTTTATAATTCATCGATTTTGCATAGCTAGAACAAATAATTTGATCAATTATAATATTTAATTTTGAAAATTCTTTTTTGAAATACGTAATTATATCATTTGGAATACAAATAAATACAATATCAAGAGATATTAATTTACATTTTATTTCATTCGGCAAGTAAGAGTAATCAATATTATCAATCTTATAATTATCAAGAACAATGTGAACAGCTTGATGATCTTTATAATACTTTAAAATTTGCTGTTTTGCTTCTTGAACTAAAAACTGAACATTTTCTTGTTTTAATTTAGATCCATTAATTTTTTTTGAGATTGAGATGCCAATTGAAAGCATTTTTGCACTATCAAGCATTAAATCTATATTCTTAATATATTCATTTGTATGTTTTTCAAAATATTTAACTATTTTTTGAGCCTCTAAAAAAAAATTTGAATGATCTGTAAAAAAATTACTTTCAGAATAAAAGGCCTCATTTTGGTCAGCTTTATTAAATGTGCCAGCTCTTAATTTTGAAGATCCACAATCAAAAAAAGTTTTAAAATTTTCATTATTCATTATTTTATAATTAAACGATTATGTATTCTTAAATCAATAAGCTTTTTATTTTTAAAATCTATATTATTTATAATTTTATATGCAAGGTTAAGCGATTCTGAAAGCTTATCCTGAGGCAACTTAATTAAAATATCTTCATTAGTTAAAATATCCCATCGATTTGAAGGGTAAAAATATAAAATTTTGAATTTTTTAAAAACAAACTTAGATGCTATAATTTTTTTTTTAAAACTTAAAAATTCTTTTGAGTTAAATTCTCCAAAAACATAAGGTAAAATATCATTATTTTTATTATCAATAATAAGTTTGCCATTTGTTCCAATTAGATGATCATTACTAGAAAGTCTTGCAACAAAGGTTGTAGGAGTAATGTTAATATTAATTGTTGATGGATAAATCTTTTTAATACTATACTCTTCAATAATATTATATTTAAGTAAAACTTTTTGAATTTCATCTTTAGAAACTAATAATATACTTTTATAAAATAAATTATTTAATTCATTAAGAACTTTTTCATTATTTATATTTGAAAGTCCTTCAATGTTAATTTGATCAATTTTATATGAGTAAATTTTTTGCTTTTCTATAAATTTTCCACTTGTTGAGCTCAATATAACCAAAAATAAAAAGTATATTATTATTTTATTTTTTTTATTTATTAATTGATGCATCTCTTAAAATCCATTCAATTAATTTAATAAAACTTACACCATAATAGTTTGCTATCTCAGGAACCAATGAAAGTTTTGTCATTCCTGGTTGAGTATTAATTTCTAATAAATAAAATTTTCCCTTATAAAATTTAAAATCTGATCTAGTCACTCCTCTGCACTTAATTAGCTTGTGAGCCTTAAAAGCAAAATTTGAAATTTTATCTAAATCATTTTTACTAAGATTAACTGGTATTATATGTTTTGTTTTTGATTTTGAATTATATTTGGCTTCATAATCATAAAATTTTCTTTTTGGTTCTAATTCAATTGCACCTAATACTTTTTTTCCCATTATAGCTACCTGTATTTCTCTACCAGGAATAAATTCTTCAATCAAAACTTGTTTGTATGATTGTAAAAATTTAAGATTTTTAATTATATTTTTTTTGGTACAGATATATACATGAACACTCGATCCTTCATTGATTGGCTTTATCACTACAGGAAATTTCAATTTTTTTTCAATATTTTTAATAATGTCTACCTTGTTCTTTGTATAATCAAATTTTATATATTTAGGTGTAGGTATTTTATTTTTGATAAAAATTTTTTTTGATATCTCTTTGTCCATTGCTATCGAAGAAGCAATCACTCCAGAGTGTGTGTAAGGAATTTTATAAGTTTCTAGAATAGTTTGTATATAACCATCCTCACCAAATTGTCCATGTAGAGCGTTGAAAATTATATCAGGTTTAAATAGTTTTATATTTTTGGATAGTGTATTGTTTGGCTCACAAGTTATGACTTCATATTTATTTTTTTTTAATTCTCGAGCCACTTGTTTTGCTGTATCTAAACTTATTAATCGCTCTTTAGATATTCCTCCACAAAGTACTAAAATTCTTTTTTTCATAACTATTCTAATATCTTAATTTCTTTTTCTAAAATTATGCCCGTTTTTTTTTTTACCATTTCCTGAACAAATTTTATCAATTTATTCATATCCTTAAAACTAGCATTATTTTTGTTTACAAAGAAATTACAATGTTTATCAGAGATACACGCATCACCAAAGGTTGTGTCTAGAGGTACAGACTCTTTTATTAGTTGCCAAACTTTTTTATTAGATTGGTGAATTGGATTTTTAAATGTGCTACCACTTGTTTTGATTTTTGTTGGTTGAGAGTTTTCTTTTTTATTCTTTAGTTCAAAAACCTCTTTTTGAATTTCATTTTTATCTTTCTTTACACCTTTAAAAGAGGCACTTAAAAATATTAAATCATTAGGTAAATTACTGTTTCTATATTCAAAATTAAGTTTATCAGCTGGTATTGTTAATACTTTACCTTCTTTATCAATTGCTTGTATTGAAATAAGTATATCTTTAAAATCTTTTTTAAAACATCCAGCATTCATTTTTAGACCCCCACCAACAGTTCCAGGAATACATGCTAGGAATTCAAAATTTCCGATCTCATTCTCTAAAGCAAAATCCGATAATTTACTATCAAGACAAGCACTACCTGCAACTATTACTCCATTTGGAAGCATTGAAATGTTTGAAAAATTTTTTCCTAATTTAATAACTACACCATCAAAAGTTTTATCATTTATAAGTGTATTTGAGCCTGCTCCTAAAATATAAATTTTTTCTTTTTTTCCAAATTTTTTTAAAAATAATATCAAATCAGGCAAATTATCTGGTTTAAAATAAATCTTAGTTTTACCTCCAATATTAAACCAATTCCTTTTTTTTAAATCATAATCTAAATAGATCTTACTGTTAACTTCATTTATAAATTTTATTAGTTCTTTTGATACCATTATAATAAATTAGGTAATTCTCTCATCCATGCCGAAATAGTTCCTGCACCCATACCAACTACAATTTTTTTTCCATGGATAATATTTTTTGTTAATTTAGCTAATTCATACTGGTCATTAATCATAAATAGTTTAACCTTAGAGTTTTTGATAATATCTTTTGCAAAGTTATTGTAATCAAATCCTAATTTTATTTTTTCACCTGCGGCATAAATTGGACATAAAATCACAGTGTCTGCTTTCTTAAATGACAAACTAAATTCTTTTTTGAGGTCTTTTAATCTGGATATTCTATGAGGTTGGAAGACGCAGATAACTTCTTCTTTTTTATAGGCAGCTCTTATCCCATTTAAAACTTCTTTAATCTCAGTTGGATGATGTGCATAATCATCATAAAAATTAGTTTTTCTATACGTAAAAATTTTATTAAATCTCCTTTGTACTCCCTTAAATTCTTTTAACCCTCTTTTGATAATATTTATAGAAATTCCAATTGTTAATGCTACTGCTACTGCAGCTGTTGAATTTAAAATATTATGAATACCTAGTAATGGAATTTTAATTTTTTTTATAATCATAATTTTTTTTCCTGGTAAGTTAATTACTAGATCATATTCTGAAAAATCTTTTGCTTGTTTAATATTTTTAATACAAAATTGTGATTTTATATGAACTCCATATGAATAGAAATTTTTCATTTTTATTTTTTTTAGTAGATCTTGGTTGTTCCTGTCATCCATGCAAATAAATGATTTTCCAAAAGATGGAACTTTGTTTATAAATTTTATGAATAAATTTTTAAGATCACTCATCGAGTCATAATAATCCATATGTTCACGATCTATGTTTGTCACAATTGAGTAAGTTGGTGGTACGTGTATAAAACTACCGTCTGATTCATCAGCTTCTAGTATGCACCAATCACTTTTACCAAGTTTTGCTGTGCTTTTAATTGCGTTAAGAACACCTCCATTTATTATAGTTGGGTCTAATTTTGTTTTCGCAAATATTGCAGCCAATAAAGAGGTCGTAGTAGTTTTGCCATGAGATCCAGTCACAACAATATTTTTAGTCAAAGATACTATATTAGCTAACATTTCTCCTCGCTTATAAATAGGCAATTGTTTTTTTCTAGCCTCAATTAGTTCAGGATTATTTTTTTTAATAGCGGATGAAATAACTACAATAGTAGCATTGCTTATATTTTTTTTTGCATGTTTAATATTAACTTTAATTTTGTCTTTCATTAATCTTTCAATGTTCTTATTAATAAGCACATCACTACCTTGAACGTTGAAACCCATTCTTTTCATAATGAGTGCAAGGCCACTCATACCAATTCCACCTATTCCTACAAAATGTATAAATTCAGTTTTTGCTAGTTCTATTTTCATTAATTACAGATATAATTTTTTGATTTATATTATTCCAGGTATTTTGATAGCTAAAATTTTTCATATTAATTTTTTTAATTAAATATTCATCTTTGTTATTTATAATATTAACTAGCTTATTTGTTATAATTTCATCACTGATTTCATCTTGACTTAAAATCCAATTACAACCAATTTCATTATAAAAGAATGCATTTTCAAATTGATGATTATCTTTTGATGTAGGCAGAGGTATCGCTACATATGGTAAATTCAAAAAGATGAGTTCTGCCAATGTCGAGGCACCTGCTCTAGTAAGACATATATTTGTTTTGCTCATTATATTTGAAATATCTTTATTAAAATCAAATAACTCACAATTAATATTTTCATTTTTATAAAATTTTTTTAAATCTTCAAAATTAATTGCTTTTGTTTGTTGATAAATTTTTAATTTATATATTTTTGATAATTTAATTATCGCAGTTTTAACTAATGTATCAAATACTTTTGCACCCTGGCTTCCCCCTATTATTAATAGATTTATATGTTCACCAAATATAACTGATTTTTTTGTCTCGTAGAATTTTCTTCTTAACAAAGCTGGGATGATGTCAATTTTATAAATATACTTATTAGGAAAATTTTTAACCTTATCAGAATAACAAAAAATTTTTTCGCAAGATTTTAGGAATAATCTATTTGATCTTCCTAAAACCATATTTGGTTCATATAAAAAAATTTTTATATTCAAAATTTTAGATGCCATACATAAAGGTAGAGACATATACCCACCTGTTGAAATTAATATATCAATTCTTCTTTTTTTTAAAAAAAAAATTGATTTAAAAATTAAATAAATTATTAAGAAAAATTGAAAAGGTACTAAAAAAATATTTTTTGATATTTGTGTTACATTAAAAATCTCAAACTTATATTTATCTTTATCTAAAAATTTTTCTCCTCTGATATCTGTTGACATTGAAACATTAAATTGTTCTTTCAAATGTTCATATAGTATTGTTGCTGGTAAGACATGACCACCTGAGCCACCAGTACTAATCAAAATTTTTTGCATCGTTCAATCAATTCTTCTTTTAGTTAAATTTAATATGACTCCAGACAATATTGATACACCTACAATTGATGAGCCGCCATAACTCAAAAATGGTAGAGTCATACCAGTTGTGGGAAATAATCTAATATTAACTCCGATATGAATTAATGCTTGCAAAATAATTAAACTCACTGTTCCAGTTAAAACTAACTTGATTTTTTCATTTTTTTCTAAGTATATTTTTTTAAAAACCGTATAAATAAAAAATAAGAATAAAGTTAATAACAGCATAATTGCTACAACACCAAATTCTTCTGATATTACTGAGATAATATAATCCGTATGTGCCTCTGGAACTCTATTTTTTAAAGTGCCCTCACCAATTCCTTTTCCAAAATATCCACCACTGCTAATTGCATCAATTGCTTTGTCTGATTGAAAATTATGTTTCCCATTACTTGGATCGAAAAATGATAAGACTCTATTTTTAATATAACTAAACTTAGAAATAAAAAAAACTATATAGACTAAAGACAATAATGAAAAACTAAAAAAGGTTAAAATAATTGGTAAGCTTATACCTGAAATAAAAACTAATATTGTCCAGACAAGAAAAATGAGTAAAGTTTGTCCAATATCAGGCTGTATCATTAATAAAACACAAGCTGGTACTATAGCGCAGAAAGTCATTAAATATTTAAAGTAAACGTTATAACTTTTTTCACTACATAAAATTGTGGCAATAAAAATAATTATGAAAGGTTTGACTATTTCAATTGGTTGAAACCTTGGTAAAAAAAAAATATTGATCCATCTTTTTGATCCTTTTACTTCTGTTCCTAAAACTGGGACCAAAAATAAAAAAAATAAAGATATAAAAAAAAGATAAAAAGAAAATTTGAAGAGATTACTTTTGCTTAAAGAAGAAAAAAAAATTAATACAATAATTCCTATCAAAATATACACAAAATGTTTGAAAAAGAAAAAATAATTGTTGGTATCTAATCTATCAGATGCAATTAAAGAAGTTGACACTAAAGAAAAAAATAATCCTAGACTAAATAAAAAAATTATTATTACAAATAGTGTTTTGTCTATATTTTTCCACCATTCATAATAAAATTTAAATATAGAATTTGAATTAAGCATTTATATATCTTTTAACAAGTTGATTAAAGTGTTCTCCACGATGTTCAAAATTTTTAAAATTATCAAATGAAGCAGACGATGGACTAAATAATATTGTTTTATGAACCCTACTATCAATTTTAATATCTTTAGATAATTTTATAATTAAACTTCTTAAATCTACAAAATACTCATATTTCATTAATTTTTTAATTTTATTTATAAAAAAATTTTGATTAGAACCAAATATATAGGCTTTGATATTTTTACAATTTTTTTTATGTATCAATAACTTATCTCCTTTTTTTGCTTGACCACCGACTATCCAATAAACATTAGTTAATGATTTTAATATACTTTCTGAGGATGAAAATGATGTAGCTTTTGAGTCATTAATAATAGTTATCTTTTTTGATTGAAAAATTTTTTCTTGTCTATATTTTAGTCCTTTAAATTTTTTTAATGTTTTTATTAAAATATTATTCCTAAGTTTCAATATTTTGGCTACTTCTAAAATAAATTTTAAATTTTCCTTATTTCCATCTGTATTAAAATATTGATTATCTATTTTTTTTAAAATTCTATTATTTATTTCTTTTTTAATTTTTATTATTCTGGGTAAAAATTTTTTAAATTTCAATTCTCTTTTTATGTAAAAATTATTTACATTTAAAATTGCCAAATCTTTTTTGGATTGTTTTTTTAATAATTTAAATTTAGCATTTACGTATTTTTTAATAGTTTTATGTCTCTCTAGATGATCTGGTGATATATTCAAAATTAATGAAATATTGGATTTAAATAATTTACTGTATTCCAATTGATAAGAAGAAGCTTCGATAACAAAAACCGTTTTATTTGTTATTTTTTTTTCTAAAAGAACTGGATTTCCAATGTTGCCTACTAAACGAGCATCTATTTTTTGATTCTTGAGGATCTCATATAATATTTTAGCAGTAGTTGATTTTCCATTTGTTCCAGTGATTGTTATTTTATTGTTATGTTCACAATGACTATAAAAAATATCTAAATCTGTATAAATTTTTTTGAAATTATCTTTTAAAAATTTACTTAAGATACATTTACGAATGTCTATTCCAGGACTAATAATTATATAATCAAATTTAATTTTTCTAATTTTTTTAAAATTGCTTTTAATTTTGTCATCATGCTTAAAAACTTGATTGTTCTTTTTTAAAAATTTATATGCTGATAAGCCACTTTTTCCAAGTCCATATATCAAAATTTTTTTTTTATAAAAAATATTTCTATTATTTAACATTATCTAAGCTTCAAAGTCGCAAGCCCAATCATTGCTAGAATTATTGATATAATCCAAAACCTTATTACTACAGTGGACTCTGGCCATCCTTTTTTTTCAAAGTGATGATGAATGGGAGCCATTCTAAAAACTCTTTTTCCTGTAAGTTTAAAGGATATTACTTGGACAATAACTGATACAGCTTCTAAAACAAACAGACCTCCTGTTATTGCTAAGACTATTTCATGCTTTGTAATTATACCAACTGCTCCTAATGAGCCACCAAGAGCCAGAGATCCAGTATCGCCCATAAATATTTTAGCAGGTGGTGCATTAAACCATAAGAATCCCAGGCATGCTCCAATAATTGATCCACAAAAAACTGCTACCTCACCCATTCCTTCTAAATAAGGTATATTCAAATATTCTGAAAAAACTATATTTCCAGCAACATAACTAATAAATGCAAAACAACCCGCTACTAAAATAACCGGAACTGTAGCTAATCCATCAAGTCCATCTGTTAAATTAACTGCGTTGGAAGAGCCTATAATTATAAATATTGAAAATGGTAAAAAAAACCAACCTAAGTTTACAATTAAGTTTTTAAAGAACGGAAAGTATAAATTTGTTAATTCATCATTTTGTGAGAATTGCAATAACCCTAATATGCCAATTGTAGCTATTAAAATTTGAGAAAAAAGTTTAAATCTAAAAGAAATACCAAGTGAATTTTTTAATTTAATTTTTTTATAATCATCATAAGCACCAAGCAAACCAAAACTTATGACTATATAAAGCAGAAACCATATATGGTAATTGGATAAATCTCCCCATAAAAGTATTCCTGAAAATAAACCCAGTAATATTAAAACACCTCCCATAGTAGGTGTTCCAATCTTTTTGACAACATGCTCGGTTGGACCATCCTCTCTTATTGGATCTAAGATTTGTCTTGCAGAAAAAAATTTGATAAATGGTGTGCCAACTAATAAAACTACAATCATAGATGTAAACATCGCTAGGCCTGTTCGAAAAGTAAGATACTTGAAAACATTTAGGAAAGTGTACTGGTCTACTAATTGAGAAATTAGACTATAAAGCATTAATTTTTCCTGTTTTTATTTTATTAACAAGACTGTTAAGTCCTGTAGAGTTAGAACCTTTAATCATCAAATAATCATTATTATTTAAATTGTTTTTAATCAAATCAATTATTTGATATCTATTTTCTAAAACAAGCCCTCTTTTATTTTTATCAAGATTATTGAAGGTTAATTTAATATGCTTACCTATAACATTAACATTTCTAAGAGACGTTTTGTTAATATTTTTTCCAATTTCTGCATGTAATTTTTTTGAATATCTTCCAAGTTCTAACATATCTCCAAGTATCAAATGTTTCTTAGAATTATAAACTTTAATTTTATCAAAATTCATTAATGCTGATTTTAAAGATAATGGGTTAGAATTATAACTTTCATCTACAAGATAAAAAGATTTTTTAAATAATTTTACTTTTGTTATGTCTCCACGACCATTTGTTACTTTATAATCATTGAATATATTTTTATCTATTTTATTTATATCTTTATAAATTGATATAATTGAAATTGTTGCTAGCAAATTTTTTAAGTCATTTTCAAAAAGCGAATTAAAAAAAAAATATTTTTTTTTTTTATTAATATTTATATTAATTTTGTATTTAGATTTTTCTTTTGAAATTGAATTTAAATTTACTGTTGCACTTTTATTTTTCAAGCTAAAAGAGATAATTTTTAAATTATTTTTTAATCCTAAGTTTTTATGAAAATTGTAAAATCTGTCATCTAGATTCAAAACAAGATAACCTTCATCATTTATGTTTTGAATAATTTCTGCTTTCGCCAGTGCTATTTGGTTAATACTTTTAAAATTTTTGATATGAGCATATGAGATGTTTGTAATTACGCCAACATCTGGTCTAATAATTTTTGATAAATTATCAATTTCTCCTTTTTTATCCATTCCAATCTCAAAAATACCAAAGTCGTCATTTATTTTTGAATTAAATAAACTCAATGGAACACCAAATTTATTATTATATGATTTTGGTGAATAAGACACTTGACTAATTTTTTTTAATGATCTTACTGTAAATTCTTTAAGTGACGTTTTCCCACAACTTCCTGTTATTGAAATAATTTTACCTGATAAGTTTTCTCTAAGAACAGATGATGCTTTAGTTAAAAAATTTAAAGTATCTTTTACTATAATCTTTTTATTAGATTTTTTTTGATTATTAACTATTGCTAAACAAGCTCCTCTTCTAAAGGCTTCTTTGACAAATAAATTACCATTTTTATTTTTACCTTTTATTGCAAAGAAAACACTATTCTTTTTAATTTGTTTAGAATTAATTGATGCTGACTCAATTTTTAATTTTGATGAAATTTTTTTTGAATTACTTAATTCCTTTAAAATATTTAATTTAATGTTATTTGAAAGTGTTTTATTTTTAATTCTAATATTTCTTAATATCTGTGCTTCATCAGAAAATAATTTTTTTGTATTATTAAATTCTTGAACTTTTTCATGTCCTTTGCCTGCAATAATTAAAATATCTCCAGTTTTTAAGTCGACTATAGCTTTTTTAATAGCCTTGGCTCTATCAGAAATCTCATAAATTTTTGATTTTTTAATATTTTTTTTTATAGAATTTCTAATTAATCTTGGATTTTCATGTCTTGGATTATCATCAGTTACATAAACTACATTGCAATATTGATTGGCAATTTTACCCATCATGGGTCTTTTTGCTTTATCTCGGTCTCCACCACAACCAAAAACAATTGAAATTTTTCTATTTTTAAATTGTTCTTTTAAACTTTTTAATGATGTTTCTAGCGCTTTAGGTGTATGTGCATAGTCCAATATAACTTTTGAATTATTCTTAATTATCCCAACCTGTTGTAGTCTTCCATTTACAGGTTTTAGGCTATTAATTGCATTAATTATTTTTTTAAAATTTAAACCACTTTTTTTTGCAGCTATAATTGCCATTAAAATATTTTTAATTTGAATTTTTCCTATCAACTTTGTTTCAAATTCATAAATTTTCTTATGATACTTTAATTTGACTATCTGTTTTTCTTTATGATATTGATGAGAAATCATTTCTAAATTACTATTAACATTTGAAATTGTCTCAATATTTAATTTACCTTCAGAGGCTATTTTTTTTATCTTTTTAAACTCAGGTATATTTATATCTGTGATAATGTTTGCATTTTTTATCAACAGTTTTCGAAATAAGTATAATTTTGATTTAAGATAATCGCTAAATGTTTTATGATAATCTAAATGATCATGAGATAAGTTTGTAAAGATACCTGTATTGAATTTTAAACCATCTAATCTATTTTGCTTAAGGCCATGGCTTGATGCTTCCATGATTACATTATTAATTTTTTCTTTTTTTAGTTTACATAAAATTTTACTTAAATTAATCGGGTCAATAGTTGTATTAGAGATTTTTTTTATATAGTTTTGTGTTTTAACACCTAAGGTTCCTATTGACGCTACTTTTTTTTTATTAAATTTTAAAATTTGAAAATAAAAATCTGCAACTGAAGATTTGCCATTTGTGCCTGTTATTGCAATTATATTTTTTGGTTTCTCTTTATAAATTTTATAAGCAATTTCTGCTAAAGACTTTCTAACATTTGAGGATTTTATAAATAGTATTTTATTTTTTATACCTTCAAATTTTTTTTCAGATATAATGATTTGTGCACCTTTTTTAATGGCTTGATTAATAAATTTATTGCCATTAATTTTTGTTCCCTTTATAGCAAAAAAAATATTATGTTTTTTACACTTTGAACTATCAAAGCAGAGACCTGAGAAATAATGCTTTTTATACTTTAACTCTTTTCCTTTTATAAAATTTCCGATGATCATGGATAATCTAATTTTCTATATATTTTGTGGCTAAAATAGGCCCAATTTTTTGAATGATTTTCCCAGCAACTTCTACTGAGGTCCAGCCTGCTGTATTAAATGGTGTTCCTTTGTAAGAGCCACTTTTATTTCTATATTCATAAATATAATCTTCTGATGTTTTTGGTTCATCTAACAATACTATTAAGACATACCTGGGGTTAGATGTAGGAAATATAGATGCAAATGTATTTACTTTTGCTTTTCTTGTGTAGCCACCAACTGTAGCTTTTTCAGCTGTTCCCGTTTTTCCTCCAACTTCATAGCCTTCTATATTTGCTAGACCTGCAGTACCTTCTTTTGTTGTTACTATTTTTCTTAATATTTTATTAATTTTTTTAGAAACTCCCTTTTTAATAATTCTTTTTTCTTTTTGATTCCCTCTCAAATCCTTCATGATAAGACTTGGTTTAATTTCAAAACCTCCATTTGTAATTATTGCGTAACCTTTTGCTAGTTGAAGTGGAGTTGTAGTAATTCCATGTCCAAATGAGACTGTTGCCAGCTTACATTTTCCCCATCTAAAAGGAATTGGCTTTCCAATCTCATCTATATCAAATTCTATTTTATTTAGGATGCCTATCTTTTTTAGAAAAAACTTTAATTTATCAATTTCTAGTTTTTGTCCAATTCTAACAGAACCAATATTGCCAGATCTAATTAAAATTTGTTCGACTGTAAGATTTGAAGGAATTTTATTATCATATTCTGTAATTATATTTTTTCCACACGTTAATCTTTTTTCTAAGTTTGAAAATTCTGTATCAATTTTTATCAACCCTTCTTCTAATCCTGCAGCTACAGTAAAAGTTTTAAAAACAGACCCTAATTCATATACACCTTTGGTCGCTCTATTTATAAAATTTACATCACTTATACTTTCTCTTTTATTTAGATCAAAATCAGGGTACGAAACCATTGAAATAATTTCTCCATTATTTACATCCATTAAGATTGAAGTGCTACCTTTGCTTCTAAATATAGACTGAAATTTTATTAACTCCTCTCTAATTAAATATTGTATGTCAGCATCTACAGTCAATTTAAGAGGTTCTTTTATTTCTTTTAATTCTTTATTTAATGATTTTTCTATTCCTGAGATGCCGTTATTATCATCATCTATTTGTCCAATTATGTGACTAAAGAGATTTTTTTGAGGGTAAAGTCTCGTTAATTTTTCTTCAGGTTTTATTGCCTTATCTCCTAGTGACATAATTTTTTCATAGTTTGTCGGCGATATATTTTTTTCAAACTTAAAAAATTTATTTTTATTAATTTTTTTTTCAATTTCTTTGAAATTTTTATTGGGAAAAATTAATTTTAGATTAATTAATAATTTTTTTTTATCTATTATTTCTATTGGACTTATTCCTATATCGATAGAGCTTACTGATTTAACTAAATAATTTCCATTTCTATCTATTATATCTGCTCTGTAATTTTGTTTTGTAATTATTGGTTTGATATCTTGCTTTATTTTTAATGAACCTAAATGAAGAAGTTGAATTGAGTAAATTATAGAAATCACTAAGAATATAAAAAAAATAAAGGCTACTCTATTAAATTCTATATTTAAATTAGTTTTGCTTTTTTTGTATGAAAATTCATTTTCATATTCCTCTAAAGTAACATTATTTTTTTTGTCACTCATCATTTGTTCTGCTTAAAAAATCACTTATGTTAATTTGGCTATTTACTTCAAATATTTTTTTTATTTTTGTAATATCGATTTTTATTAAATTTTTTTCAAAATATTGAGTTTGATATTGAGTAAGTTTATCTGGTGAACTTAGGTAGTTATACTCTAAAAGTGTGTTTCCATACTCTAATTTTAATGGTCTGATATTTTCTTTTACCATAAAAATTTTATCTTCTATTTCTTTTGTTGAGTTTTTTACTAATGATGTAGACAGGATTAGTATAAAAATAATCGTAAAAACAACTTTCTTCATAATTTGATAGAGAAATTCTCAATTTTGATTAAATGATCAAATTTCTCCAAGATATCAGTTTCAAAATTATAAAAATTTTCTTTTTTTATAACATATCTTAATTTTGCAGATCTTGAAGGAGGGTTTTTTTTAATTTCATTTTCTGTTGGAGAAATTGCCTTTTTATTTTTAAATTCAAATAAGTTAATCTTTTCTTCTCCTTTTGGCATATATCGGGAAATACTTTTATTTTCCGATAAACTTTTAAAAAAATATTTTACTATTTTATCTTCAATTGAGTGAAATGTAACAACAGCTATAATGCCGTCTTTTTTTACAACTTTTGCAGCATTTATTAATCCATAAATCAATTCACTAATTTCTTTATTAACAAATATCCTTAAAGCTTGAAAAACTTTAGTTGCACTATGTGTTCTTGAATTTTTTTTTCTTTTAGAGGACTCAATAATTCTTACTAATTCCTGTGTTGTTATTTCTCTGGTCACTCTATCCTCTACAATATTATGTGCGATTCTATTGCTGTCTTTTTCATCTCCAAAATATTTAAATATTTGAGCAAGTTGTTTTTTATCTAGATTATTAATTACATCCTTTGCTGAAAAATCATTTATTCCCATCCTCATATTGAGTTCTCCAACGGTTTCAAAAGAAAGTCCTTTATTTGGATCTTTTATTTGTGTGTAAGAATATCCCAGATCAAAGATCACTCCTCTTATATTTTCACTTTTAAGTTTTAGATTATTTAATTCACTAAATTTGATATTTCTAAATAAAAGCCTATCTTCGAATTTATTTATAATTTCATCTGCTTTTATTATGCTCTCTGAGTCTCTATCTAGAGCAATTACTTTTGTATTTTCAAAGCTTAGAATTTTTTTTGTGTATCCGCCCTGACCAAATGTACAATCAATGAATGTGCCACCATATTGAGGGGTAATAATGCTAATTATTTCATTTAGCAATACCGGAAAGTGACTTCGCACATCTGGTATTATGGTGGCCATCATTTATTTTTATAAAGACCATTAATTTTTTTGTCTTCTTAAAAATGCAGGGATTTCTAAATCATCATCTTCGGAAGTATTTTCTGAAACTTCTGATGATAGCAAACCCTCTGTTTCATCAGATTCACTTTCAGAACTAAATAGATCTGGAGAAGTTTCATTTTCTACTCCAAAATTTTCAAGCCCATTAGATAGATTTTCTGTTTCTGTTAAATTATTTTCATCAATTTCATTAGTTACACTTAACGCTTCCTCTGAAAAAGATTGCTCATAATCATTAGGCTGATTTTCTTCAACTATACTATTAATGTCTTGATTTGTAGCAACATGTTCATTCATCATTTCTGATGGTGAGCTATTTGAAGTTGGTTCTGTAATAATTTCATTTTCTAGCTTCAATGCATTTGCTCCATGAGAAATGGTGTTAGTCATTGTTGGTGAAAAATTAAATGATTGAGCAGATTCTGATGAATTAAAGTCAGAATAACCTGGGTTTCTATTCTGTATTCTATGAACCATATTAATTACAGATTTTGACTCTGGTTGTTGTCCATCTAATGCAGTTGCAACAATTGATACTCTGATCTTTCCATCAAGCTCCCCAGAGGTAATAGCTCCAATAATTACTTCAGCTTCTGGGTCTACTTCTGCTCTTATTTTGTTAACTACTTCGTCAACTTCAAAAAGTTTAAGATCTTTACCACCTGTAATATTTACTAACAAACCTTTAGCACCCTTCAGCGTATAGTCATCAATTAAGGGATTGCTTATTGCAATTTCAGTTGCCTTAGCTGCTCTTCCTTCTCCTTCAGCCTCACCAGTTCCCATCATTGCTTTACCCATTGAAGCCATTACAGTTTCAACATCAGCAAAATCTAAATTAACTATTCCTGGTCTAACCATTAGATCAGTCACACTTTGTACACCTTGCATTAAAACATTATTTGAAAGATTAAAAGATTCTTCAAACGTGGTTTGTTCATTTGCAATTTTAAATAAGTTTTGATTTGGAATTACAATAATTGTATCCACATGTTTTCTTAACTCTTCTAATCCTTGTTGAGCTCTTCTCATTCTTGATGGCCCTTCATATAAAAAAGGAAGTGTAACAACGCCTACTGTTAATATATTTAATTCTTTTGCAGCTCTTGCAATAACATGTGCGGCTCCTGTTCCAGTTCCACCACCCATGCCAGCAGTAATAAAAACCATGTTCGCACCTTGAAGTGTGTTCACAATATCATTTAAAGACTCATCTGCGGCTGCCTGACCAATATCATGCTTTGCTCCTGCGCCTAAGCCTTTTGTCAAATTTAGACCAATTTGAATTCTTGCTTTAGCTTTGCTTAATTTTAAATCTTGAGCATCAGTATTAACAGCAATAAATTCTACACCTTGTAATCCACTATCTATCATTTCATTTAGTGCATTTCCTCCTGCTCCTCCAACTCCTACTACTAGTAATCTTGGTTGTAATTCTTTTATCTCTGGTGATTTAAAGTTAATTGTCATTTTATTTCCCCTCATTGTTGTTAAAATGTTTTTCCCATTTAAGACTTGCACGATTTAGATTTGCTTTTTTTCTTGCATTGATCTTAAATTTTTCAAATGCTGCTGGTTCCCATATTTGAAATGTTTGGCCTTGACCAACAAACAGCATACTATTTTTTATTTTTGCATGTTTTAATAATTTCATTGATAATGAGATTCTACCTTCACTATCAAATTGTAAATTTATACTCTCAGATAAAATTGATGTTGCAAAATAATCTCTTTTTTCCTCAAATGGGTTTAATGAATCTATACTTGTGGAAAGTTTTTCAATTCTGTCTTGTGAACACGCTTCAATAGATTGATTATTAAATGAAGGATAACATATAACACCATTATACCCTAAGTTTGAAAGATGAGATCTAAAACTAGCAGGCACAGATACCCTTCCTTTTTTGTCTAATTTGTTCTCGTAAGTAGATAAAAACATATTTTATATTTTTCATAAATTCCATATTTGGGAATATATGGGATATTATGGGTTTTTATTCATAGTGTCAATATGTTCATTTTAGGCTAATTAAATAGTCATTAAGTATAACTTTGGTGTATCTTGATATTATTTGAAATCAATTCCTACTTTAAATATTAATACAATTTAAAATCGAAAATATAGAACAGAAATGATTCAAATATGAATCAAAAGGTGAACATAAAATTTAATTAAATTTAAATGTGTATAAGTTTGCTAGACAAACTATAAGCCGGGTTCTGTCATTTAAACCTATCATTTCTCTAGGCTTAAGATCACTCTTAAGCTCAAGCAACTAACCCTGAT
>Ga0209425_10001216_pt1 | contig 30079 bp, 12 predicted proteins | sample COG_05_FD_184749 | JGI IMG/M metagenome (GOLD analysis project Ga0209425, IMG submission 184749) | Pelagic Microbial community sample from North Sea - COGITO 998_met_05 (SPAdes) (version 2) | ecosystem: Environmental > Aquatic > Marine > Neritic zone/Coastal water | place: Helgoland, sampling...
ACGTCCCCGTACATGGGCGGCGGTGGTGGCGGCGGCGGCACGCCACCCATGCCGGCGGGCGGCGGCGGCGGCGGCGGGTACGAGCCCATTCCCGGCGGACCCGGCGGCATTTGCCCATACGGAGCGCCCGGAGGCATTCCGTACGCTCCCATCCCGGGAGGACCGGGGGGCATGCCGTACCCACCCATTCCCGGCGGACCTGGGGGTCCGCCCATCATGTGTCCGCCCATCATGTGTCCACCCATCATAGGTCCGCCCATAGGTCCACCCATCGGTCCACCCCGTCCGCCTCCCCGCGGCGGCCCATCCGGGTCCCTGCTCCGGTCGCCCGCGATCTTCACCACGATCGTCTTCCCCTCGAACATCGTCCGGTGCAAGCCAGCCTTCGCCTTGGCCGCCTGGTCCTCCGAGACGAACTCGACGAACCCGAACCCCCGGGCGCTTCCGTCGCTCGTGTGCCGCACAGCCTGCGCCCGCCGCACTTCCCCGAACCGGTCAAACAACGCGCGGAGCGAGTCGTCCGTGACGTGGTCCGCTAAGGAACCCACGAACAGCTTGCACGGGTTGATCTCGTTCCTGTCGCGGCCGCCGCCGCCACCTCCGGATCCCAAACCCGGTCGCGGGCCCGGACCCCCGGACTCCTGGTTCACGCCGAGCTCGCTGAGAAAGTTGTGGTATTCCGACGTCATCTGCTTGTGCGCGCCAGCCGCCGCCGCCGGGTCGTTCTTGAAGGGGCAGTCCACCGTGGGGTGCCCGCCGTCGCCGCAGATCTTGCACGTCACCAGCTCCGCCGGGGCCCTGTACCCGGTGCCCGCGTTGTCAATCTCCGCGAGCGCCATGCCCGCCGCGGATGCGCCGTCGCCGAGAGGGTTGCGAAGAGTTCCGTTGATGAGCGCCAACTCCCGGAGCTGCGCGCGCTTGTGCTCGTTGTAGTCGTCATCCACGGGCTTTAACAGGCTCTGCACCATCACCGCGGCACGATCCACCTCCTCCTCGGTGTCCCCAGTGATCACCACGTGCAGGTCCTCGTCCTCCTGGTAATCCGACCCGGGTTCCCTGTACACAAAACACGACGTCAGTTTGATTGCCCACCCATACGATAATAAAAATAGACTCACCTCGACACGCCGTCCTTCACGCTCCCTTTGCCGCGAATGGCGATGCGCGTGTTCGTCTCGCGCTGCATGCGCTTCTGCGTGTTCCCTCTCGGTCCGATGATGATCCCGATGAAGTTATACCCCGGGTACTCCTTCAGGGGCACGAAGATCTTCCGCGTCTTCTTCTTGGGTCTCCAATCCGCCGGCGGCCGGAAAAGGTGCGGGCACCTCGCCACCAGCCACCCGACCAGCTCCGACCGCTCATCCTCCAGCCTACCCTTGATCCGCAGCTCCCGGGTGTTGGTCCGTACGCCGTGTTTGTCGTACTGGGGCGGCGGCGACGGCGACCTGGCGTGCTCCGGGCGCTCATCCGCAAAGTACCCCGACCGAACCCTGTCGGTGATGTCGACGTATTTAGCGTACATCTTGACAACCTCCGGGTCGTCGCTCTCCGCGGGGGACGGTCCGCCGTCCGCGGCTCCGATGCCGTACGGGTCCCCGCCGGACTTCTCGCCCTGGAGCTTGGCGGCTATGCTGGCGAGGTGGGCCTTGATCGCGGCCTGTCCTCCTTGTACCACGGCGAGCGCGGAGCCGACGGTGGGTTTGTCATCTTCGGTTTTCTCCCATCGTGACTTGCGCTTCCGCGGTCGGCCCTCGCGCTCGCCGTCGACGGGTTCCGGCGCGGGCGCGGGGGTGTCCCTGTAGTGCCTGACGGCGATGTCGACGAAGCTCGGGCCGAACGCGAGGGGTTTCTTGAGCGCCTCTTCGTCCGGGGCGGGACCGAGGGATTTACCACCCTCCCCCGTCGCCGCAGTGACGATCTTGTCAGCCAGGGATTTGGCGAGTTGGTCCGCGGCGTCCAGGTTGGCCTGCCGCTCCCTGATCTTCTTGATGTGCCACGCCACGCGATCGTTGTCCTGGTCGAAGTCCGCGCTCTCGATGAGCCCGCCCGTCTCGCCCGGCTTGACGACGGCGAGGTCCTCTTCCTGGCCGGGCATCGAGATGCCGGGGAGGAGGGCCAGGCCCATCCCGTCCCCGTCGCCGTAGCCCCTGTGCCCGATGCCGGACGTGCGCACCACCGCCGCGTTAGGATCCGCGTTAGGATCCGCCATGGCGCTCGTCTCTCTCACCTGAGGTGGCGCGCGATGAACAGTGGCGGCAGTGGTCGGGGCCGATTGTTAGGGATTTGACTTTTTGGCAATCGTTTTATATCTGACTGGGGTTCATACGAATCTAACACTAGATACGCCATATCACACGAGCAAACAGTCAGGTCACTACCCGCGAAAAGCAAAAGGGAAGATTTTCGATTTGAAATCGGCACTTTTGAAATCATCGGGCCAGGCGACGTAGATCACAACTCTCGACGTCCAGCGCACCCCGCCACCGCGTGTCGTCCACGATGAACTCCCCGCAGCGTCACCTCAGGCGCGTTCGCGAGGCCGAGGAGCAGGCCGCCACCGACCTCAAGCGCCTGAAGACCTCCTTCCTCCAGAAGGTCATCACGAAGACGATCGTCCGCGAGCAGTGCAACCCGACCACCAAGTTGGAGCGCTCCGTCCGCGCTCTCGCGTTCAACCACCTGCCGGGCGACTGCGGCAACCTGTTCGCCACCGTCGGCGGCGACTTCGCCACCGTGTACGACGACGAGCACTTCGGCGACCACGTCGCGGTGGTGTGCCAGTTCAAGAACGAGGCCACGGCGCACACGAAGGGTGGCGATCTGACCGCCACGTGCTGGGTCGATCCCGTGGGGTACACCACCCACGAGCTCGGCGACGCCACCCTCGCGGTCGCGGGCGGTGACGACAACGCGGTGCAGGTCATCAGCGTCGCGGACGGGCGCGTGGTCTCCCTCATGAAGGGCCACTCCGCCGCCATCCTCGCCGTCGCCGCGGGCCACTCCGGCTCCGACGGCAGCCGCCCCGAGCGGCTCGTGTCGCTCGACGCGAACGGAGTCGCCGTCGTGTGGAACTGGCGGACGCAGGCCAAGCTCGGCGAGTTCAACGTCGGCGATGCCATCTCCCTCGCGGTCAAGCCCGACGGGTGCGGCGTGTACACCGGCCACAAGGGCGGCTTCGTCAAGGAGTGGACCATCCCGGAGAAGCTCGCAAAGTCCGCCTTGTCGAAACTCGCGGGTACCGCCCTCGGCGTGGTGTGCCACGGCAAGAACCCCGTGGACTGCGTCAAGGTGGCCGCCGGTAAGCTCTTCTCCAAGTCCGTGGACGGGACCGTCGGCGTGCTCGACCTGGAGAGCGGCAAGACGGTCACGACGTGGAAGGTTGAGGACTGCGCCAAGCCGGGCGCTAAGGATCTGCTGGACGGGTTGACCAGCTTCGGCGTGGACCCGGCGGGTGAGTTTTTGGCGGTTGGCAACGGCGAGGGCGAGGTGTCCACCTACGACGTGTCCACGGGCCAGGTGATCAACACCGTGGACCAGGACCGGGACTTCAAGCACCTGAACCTGGTGCGCGCCGCGGGGGTGAGCAGGGACTGCAGGCACGTGCACGCGTGTTTCGGGCCCGGAATCGTGTGGAGGTTCGAGGTTGTGCCCGAGCTCGACGACGAGGAAGACGGCACCGAGGGACCGGGCACGCCCCCGGAGGATGGGAACTGAGCGATACTCGATGATGAGAATACGTAGTACGATGTTAATCGATTCCTAAACGATGCTACCACAACCTCGGGTCTCCGCGTCGGCGTTCCGGGATCTCATTCCCTTCCTCTCGAAGGCGTTTCTCCCACTCCTTCACCGTCTGAGGTCCATTCTCAGCCTCGTCATATTTGGTAGCCTGTATCCAAAGCTCCTCACGTTCCTTCGGGCCCAAGACGCTCAGCATCCACAGATACATATCCGGTGTTCCGTTACACCGTTCCAACGTCTGATCCCATTCCAAACCCGGACACCCATTTTCGTGCAGCCATTTCATCAACTCAAGGTTGTTCTCACGAACAGCTTGGGTCATGATCGAACCCCACTCGCAGCCGCGATGGCGCAGATACTCGACCACCTCGATGCAGCCCTTGTCCCAGATTAAGGTGTAAGGTGCAGACTTGAACTCCATTAAATCACTGCATTTGATTTCACTGGCATCGAAATGAGCCCCGCACTCTTCCACGAGCAATCGAAGCATGTCAATATTTTGGTTTTGCATCAAGCGTTTAACTGCATCCCTGGAGACGGGGCACCCATTGTCATGAAGCCAACGCACGGAGTCCAGGTCATAGCGTTTGATAGCTGCTTCCATCACTTGCTCGCTCAGCTGTAGCCCTCGCTCATGCGCCCACTTCACGCACCCGACATCTATCTTTCTATATATACGTTTCTTATTTAGAGGACATGGTGTGGAGGTCACTAAGCGCTCCAAGTACATTGAATGTTCGGGGCAGCCCTGAGCCAACAGCCAGCGCAACATATCGAACTCACCTGCTTCTGCGGCTACCATCGTCAATTTCGCGTTCAGCAGCGGCTGCCAGTTATTCTTGAGCGCCACCGGTCCGTAAGTCTCCAAAAACCACCGCGCCACGTCCATGTGTCCATGTCTCACGGCGATTTCGAGCATCAAAGAGATCTCTGCGGGCAGTTCCTCCGCCAACACCGGTTCACCGATTGGATCGAATGTGAGGTGAATCCATTTCAACACTTCGACGTGTCCATTGTTCGTCGCACTCATAATTGCCGATACGACTTTGCCATCGAGTCGTCGTTTCTCACCCCGCAGTATGCTCTCCATGAACCACTCGAGGACGTGTACATGTCCGTATTGGACCGCACACTCCCAAATGGCTCTTTCGCTGTGCTCCCAGAATGTGCTGTAGAATTCGCTGGCGTACTCCTCCTTCGCCAGCGACGACGACAGCCAAATCAGATTATCGATTTTACCACCCCTCGCAGCTCTGACCGTGGCGTGCATCCAATCGTCCTTGTACGCGGGCTTCGGGAGCTCGTTCAGCAGCTCGACGTTTCCCACTTCCGCGGCATACCTCAGAAGCATCCGAGGTCCCCAAGTTTCCAACTTTAGCCCGTGTTCCCGCGCCCACGTAAGCCTGGACACGCTGCGCAGGGCCAGGTGTTCCCTGTCACCGGGTGGCCCCCATTCCTGGTCTCCGTGACTGTCCGCCCGAGTCCCTAATCTCCTATCCACGGCGAGCGCCTCGCGCGTCGCGTCGCGGCACGCCCGGCATACCTCGGAGAGCACCACCCGGTCGACGACGTCGAAAGACCGCGCCAGGTCCACGAGCACGTCGTGCGGAAGCCGGTCCAACATCCGCGGCTGGGGAAATGGCAAACTCGTCTTCGCAAACACCGCGATTTATTTCACATCTCACTCCCGTCGTGGCTGCTGGGTCGCGCCAGTGCGGGATGCGCGGGTCCTTCAGGGGCGCACCCAGCCGCGCGGCGGTGCAGCGCGTGGTCGAGCAGCTCCTCGATCTCGCGCTCGGGGATGCGGACGTCGCGGGGGACGGCGGCGGCGACGACGGGGATGCCGAAGGGCGCGTTGGGTCATCATCGGATACGACCCGCTCGTCGGCGGCTGCGACGACCTCCTCGCCGTCGTCGGTGGGTCTCGCCGACGTTCCCCCGTCTCGAGCGGTCGCCGCACTCGCGGCCGCGTTCGAGTCCGGGGAGAGGTACGCGGACGTGAGATCCGCGGTGGTGAGCGCGCTGCCCACGGGTGAGGACGCCGCGGACTTCATCGTCGCGTGCGTCGAGCACATGGCCACGTCGGCACCCTGCGCCTCCGTCGCTCCCGGGACGGCCGCGCCGCTGACGCAGCTGCTGCTCGAGGCGCTGCATCACTCGTGCGCGACCACGACACCACGGCGGGTGTACGCCGCGACGGAGAATGCGGCGACGCGCGTGGAGTGCCCCGCGGCACGGACGCGCGCGGCGAACCTCGTCGCCCACGCCGTCGTCGCCGTCGAATCGCCCAAAGACGAAGTCGCCGGCCCGAGGCTTCAACCCAGGGCGGTGGCGAAACTCGTCACCACCGTCAGCCTGGAGATTCAAGACCTCACCCTCGCGCACCCACGCGCGGGGCACGCGATGGTCTCCTACGTCGGCGCGTGCCTCGGCCGCGCGGGCGTCGAGCCGGCGAGCGCCGTCGCCGCCGCCGCCCTCGCGAAACACTTTAGCTTTTCTCAGTTCACGACGGCCACGGCGCTGGACGCGTGGGAGGCGCAGGGGCACGGGTCCATCGCCGACGGCATCGCCGCGACGCTCAGCGAACGACGTCGGCGAACGTACGCGTCGTCGCTGAGCAAACGGAAGGGATCCAACGGGTGCGACGCCGGGACTTCGCCGGCGGACCGCGCGGATCGGCACTTCAAAAAGCTCGGGCTCCCGGCCGCGTTCCCCGAGGAGGAACGCGCGGGGCAGGAGGGCAGGCTGCGCAGGCTCGCGGCGGTCGGGAGGTGGGACGTCGCGGAGCAGCTCGCGGGTGAGGACGTGCGGCTGAGGGAGCTCGTACGGGGCTTGAGGGATGCGGCGGTGACTGTGGCGGCGGAGGCCAACGGCGCGGGGTGGAGCGAGTGGGCGGCTTCGAGCGCGCGGGAGACGAGTGAACCCACCGCGGTGGATATTGACCAGAGCTACCTGCCGACGCACTTGCGGACCTTGCCCTTGGACCTGCCGCGCGGCGCGGTTCGGTGGGTGGACGATGTGCGGTCGCTGGCGGCTGTCGTCGCGCAGCTGTCGACGGAGGCGGCGGTCGGGATCGACACGGAGTGGGTGCCGGACGCCTCCAGTCGGTCATCTGGAGCCTCCAGTCGGTCATCTGGAGCCTCGGGCAGGAAAGGATCCGCCACCAGGAGGGTAGAGTCGCCCACGGCGCTGGTGCAGCTCTCCGGCGAGCGTTGCATCGCGCTTCTGGACGCGACGAGGTTGGGACGGGAGTGTCCGGAGGCGTTCGCAGCGGCTCTCAGTGAAACCCTCTGCGCGCCTCGAGTCGACGATCGGCCGCCCGTGGTCGTCGGCTTTGGAGTCGCGGACGACCTGCGTCGACTCGCGAGCTCGTACCCGGGCGTGGTCGCCAACGCGGTGCGGGAGATCCCCCGGGTTCTGTGCCTGCAACGGGCGGCGACGGATTCGGGTCACGGGTCGCAGCCCGGCCTTTCTTCCGTGTGCCAATCCCTGCTCGGGCAGCCGCTGGACAAGCGTGAGCGGTGCGGTGACTGGTCGAGGCGGCCACTGACCGAGGCGCAGATCCTCTACGGCGCTCAGGACGCCCGGGTCCTGCTCCGGATCCTCCCCGGATTGTTACTGGGTAAGAGTCGCGCCGGGGACCGAGCCGCCCGCGGTGAGGCGGCTGACCTCGCGTTCGGTCTCGCGTCGCCGGCGTCCGATTTCATCGGTACGATCGACGCGACGGTTCGTATCGCTAACCCTCCGTCGATTCCCGTCATCGCGACCCGCGGGAACCGGGACGACGCGACGCCGCTGACCCCGGCGGATGTCGCGGCGTCGCTGCGGGATCGGCTGCCCAGCGCCGGGGGCGACCCGGCTGTGATCGAGCTGGGCGTGGAGACGGGACCGGCGGCGTCCGATACCGCATCATCACTCGGCGACGACGTACCCCCCGAGTCGGTGGTCAAGAGCATGGGCGTGATGGTCGCGGGGGACACGACGATCGCGCTCGATCCCGTCGCCCGGGCTCTGGGCGCCTCGGGCGGAGACTCGCGCGGGTCGGGCGAGGCGTCGGGCAAGAGGCCGTGGGAGCCCGTGATGCTACTCCTGCGCGGAACCGACCGCGCGGACCTCCGTACGATCGCGCGTCACTTCGGCGTCGCGCGCAGGCACGCCAGGCTCGCCACCCCGGATGAGTGCGTCCGCGTCTTTGGCTACCCGCCCGGGAGCATGCCGCCGCTGGGACACCGCGCGGAGTGCCCGACGCTGATGGACACGGCGATACGAACGTTCGCGGGTGGATTCGTGTACCCCGGCGCGGGTGCACCGCACCTGGTGTTCAGGTGCCTCCCCGCGGTTCTCGAGCGGGCCACCGCGGCCACCACGCTGCCCATAGCGGAGTCGTCCGTGGAGGAAGCGACGAGGCGGAGAGCGGCGGCGGCGGCGGTTGCGTCGAGCGGACCGGGTGCACACTCAGATAGCTCCATTGACTGGGCCCTCGGTGAGATCGTGGGCGACGACGACGCGTCACATCCCACCACCGATGCAGAGGAGAGGCAGCGGCGGTTCGTCGCCGACGGGTCCCTCGGCCGGCTCGCGCGTTGGCTTCGATGCCTGGGCGTCGACGCCGAGCACGTCCCGGCGCCGACGCAATCTTCGCAGACTAAAAATCCGTACGGTGCCCTCCTCGCGCTCGCGCAGAGGGACGACCGCGTCATACTGACCAAGGACAGGCGTCTACTCCAGCGCAAGGATGCGATCGGTGCGTTTCTGGTGGAGGAGGACGATCCGAAGCGGCAGCTCGCGAGGGTCAGCGCTCACTTTGGGCTTCGGTTCCGGCGCGGCAGGTTGCTCACCCGGTGCGCCAAGTGCAACGGCGCGGTGGAGCGGCGGTGCACCCCGGAGGAGGTCGCCGCTAACGACGCAATACCGGCCAAGGTCAAGGCGTCGACCTCCGAGTTCTGGGCGTGCGGGAGGTGCGAGAAGGTGTACTGGGTCGGACCAAAGTCGCACCTCGCCATGTCCTTCATCAACGCAGAGATCGCGCCGACGGTGACGAGGGCGAACGACGAGATGGCGCGAATGCAAAACGAACGCCTGCGGGAGCTGGAAGAAGCCGTCGTGGAGGAGGCGATGGGAGGTAATCCGTGGCCGAGAAGAACCGGGCCGGGCAGCCGCGAGGAGTAGGCACGGAGTTAGGATAAAACTTAGGCATTTTGTGTGAACGAGCAGTCACGATCATGCATTAGATATTGGGAATAAGACAACTATGTCAGAATGCCCACTGGGAAACCGAGATTTATGGTGTTAAAAGTCGTTCGAACGCCGACTCATACACGACTCGTCCCGGCTGCCCGGCAGCTCGGCACCGATGGGAGAGCGGGTTAACCTTTTTATCCCAAAGCGCGGTGGCGCAGAGGGGGCGAGATGCCTGTCGCCTCGAAGCGCGCGGTCGGCTCCTCGGAGCCGAGCGCGTACGAGCGCTTCCACTCCACGTTTCAGGCGGCGGTGACGCAGGAGCTCGAGGCCCTGGTCGAGGACCTGCGCTCCGCCGCCGCGCGCGTCGCGGATCAGCCCGTCAATTCATCGGATCCCCCGACTCACCGGTGGGACGGCGCGGAGGCTGATGTGTCAAAGTCGCTCAAGGCGCTGGTCGACGAGCTCGTGGCGCGGTGGGGGTTCGTCCTCGCCACGTATCGCGCGCACGTCGCCGCGGAGGACGAGGTGGTCCTCCCCGCGCTCGCCGCGAGGGTCAGCAACGTCGCCCACGCGTACGAGCTCGAGCACGAGGCTGAAGATTCCCTCTTTGACGCCATCACCCAGGCGCTCGACGAGGCGGTGGAGCTCATGGCGACGAACGAGGGCGGGGGACCCGCGCACACCGAACGGCTGCAGGGCGCCATCCAACGCGCGGCGAGGACCGCGCACGCCACCAAGACGGCCCTCGCGCAGCACCTCGCCAAGGAACACGCGCACCTCGTGCCGCTCATGGACGACGCCTTCGCCGCGGATGAACAGACGGATCTGGTGGAGAGGTTCATCGCGTCCGTTCCAGGCAACGTGGTCGGGCCGGTGCTGGCGAAAGGACCGACGGAGGGAGAACAAGGGCCGCTGCGCACGCTCATCGCGTCGTGGCTGGACGTAAGACGCGGTCGTGAGAACCTGGGCGAGACTAAGGATTCCGGGAACGAGAGGGACGATCCGATCTTCGACAACCCGAACCAGCCGCCGGCCAAGCGGTCACGATCCGGCGCCGACGCGGGCACCTCAACGCAGGCGGTGGGTCCCATCGACCACATATTCCAGTTCCACGCGGCGCTTCGACGCGAGCTCCAAAGGCTCGAATCCGACGTCCTCGCGCTGCCAAAGCCCGAGGAGGTGGCCAAGCGGGCGGCGGCGCTACGAACCCTGGAGGGCCGGTTCGTGTTCTTCTGGGGGGTTTACCGCGCGCACAGCAGGTCCGAGGATGAGCTCGTGTTCCCCGCGCTGGAGAACAAAGATGAGCTGCACAACGTGAGCCACTCGTACACCCTCGACCACGAGCACGAGGCTGAGCTCTTCGTCGAGGTTGACGCCTGCCTACGGGACCTGCGGGAGCACGCGGGGCTGGCCGGGGATGAGGGCGGCGTGGATGGTGAGAAGGTCCACGACGCGATGGAGGCGAAGGTGACGGACAGGAAGATGGACCCGAAGAAGCGGGCGACGATCATGGAGGTTGAGAGGCGGCTTCAGGCGGCTTGCGTCGCCGTGAAGGTTTGCCTCGAGACGCACGTCGCCAGGGAGGAGGCTGAGCTCTGGCCTTTGTTCGAGAAGCACTTCACGAGCGGGGAGCAAGGCCGGTTGGTGGGGCTCATCATCGGGCGGACGGGCGCGGAGGTTCTGCAGAGCATGCTCAGCTGGCAGCGCAAGGCGCTCACCGAGGAGGAGAAGGCGGCCATGATCGGGTCCATGCGGGACGCGAGCAGGAACACGCGGTTCGCGAGTTGGCTCGAAACCTGGTGGAGCAGCGAGGAACAGACGGAACGGAAGGACGGCACGGGTGACAAGACGGGTGACAAAACCGCGGTCGCACCCGCCGAAACTAACGGGTCCGTCGCCGCCGCCGAGGGCGCCGCCGGAGCCGACGCCGCCGCGGTGGACGGCCTGGGCCAGGTGCAGGAGTACCTCCGCCGCCGAGCCGACGGTGACGCGTCGAACACGGGAGCCGCGAAGGCTGCCGCGCTGGCCGCCGCCGCCGCCGCGGACAAGACTGGGTACACGCCCAGTTGGGACGACATGTTCCGAATGAACCGCCAGCAGCTCGAGCAGGCGGCGCGGACGCTCTCGCGCGACGACTCGCTCGCGCCGGAGCGAAAGGCGTACCTGATGCAGCACCTGCTCGCCGCGAGGTGGATCTGCGCGCAACAGAGGGCGAAGCAGCTCAAGAAGGGCGAGAAGGGCGAGGCTGTTGCCGACATCGTAGCCGGCGACGGGGAGAGGCTGCCCGATGGAGCCGAGGGAGCCGACGGAGACGACGGGGCCGATGGAGGTGACGGGCCCGGAGGTACGAAGACGGGGGCCTTAACTCCGTCGGACACCGCCGAGTCTGCGCTCGCACTCGCGGGTGCGTCAGTTCTGGTCAGTTACCACAAGGGCGGCGACGACGAAGTGTTGTGCCAGCCGGTGGGCGGAGTGGAGTCCAAGTCCGACGACGCCGTTCTGGGTTGCAAGCACTACGCCAGGAAGGTTCGACTGGTGGCGGCGTGCTGCGGCGCCGCGCACGTCTGCCGGTTCTGCCACGACGAGGCTGAGGACCACACCATCGACCGGTACGCGACTAAGGAGATGGTCTGCATGAAGTGCGCCGCGCGGCAGCCGTCGGCGAAGGAGTGCCGCGAGTGCGGGGACGTCGTCGCGAGGTACTTTTGCTCCGTGTGCAACTTTTGGGACGACAGCGGCAACGACGTGTATCACTGCCCGTTCTGCAACGTGTGCAGGCGCGGCGAGGGCCTCGGCAAGGATTTCTTCCACTGCATGCAGTGCAACAGCTGCGTCTCCCTCACCATGGGACCGCACGTCTGCCCCGCGGCGAAGAACGCCAAGGGTGACGAGGTGGGCGCCGGGAGGACCGCTGGGTCGATGGAGAGCGAGTGCCCGGTGTGCAAGGACTTTCTGTTCTACTCGGACACGCCGGTGAAGTGCCTGCCGTGCGGCCACTTCATGCACACCTCGTGCTTCCAGGCGTACACCAAGCACTACTACACCTGCCCGCTGTGCCGTAAATCCCTCGGCGACTTTTCGGCGTACTTTCGCATGCTCGACGCCATCCTGGCCGAGGAGGAGGAGGCTAACGCGGCGCCTGGTGACGAAACGGGCGCACCTCCGAAACGTGCGAAGCAGAGGGTGGCGTGCAACGACTGCGGGGAGGAGTCTCTGGCGCCGTTCCATTTCGTATATCACGCGTGCACCGCGTGTCGGAGCTACAACACCAGGGTCATGGCGGTCGTGCCGCCGTCCGAGGTTGAGAAAGAGGAGGCGAACGGCAAATAACTTTTAGAAGATTTCAAGAGAAATTATGAAACTCATCACGGTTTACCGAAATTTCTGGTGTACCCCAGCGGGTAACTTTCGCAGTCTATCACTCCATCTCCCCCTGGACCCGGTCCTCGATGTCTTGCGTCTCTGGGCCCATCTCGCCAGCCTTGGCGCGCCACTTCGCGAGCGCCTCCTTGAGCCTGACCATCTCCTTGTTGGCGCTGTCCTTGCTCGCGTCGTTCTTGATTGTTCGCACCCTGGTGGCGTACGTGAGTGAGTTTTGCGTCTCCTCGATGTTGTTGTCCGACGGTGAGACGTTGACGAACATCAGGGTCTTGGCGTTGCCGCCGAGGGAGTCGGACATGATCATCGTGAGCTTGTGGTTGCGGTACGGGATGTGCCCAGCCTTCTCACCCGCCAGCGCGCTGATGACGTCGCCGAGCGCCGAGAGGGACTTGTTGATGGCCTGCGCCTCCTTCATGGTGTCGCCCGACGCTCCCGACTTTTTCACGCGCTCGGACCCAGCGAGGTCGACGAACGAAATCTTACCGCGGGTCACCTGCTGCGTCTGGAGGTCCGTGGTCTCGATGACGAGCGAGAACACGAGGTGGGAACGGGACGACTCGACGTTCATCTTCGTCGACGCCGTCCGTCTCACCTTGAGACCGCTCTCCACGACGTGCATGATGTCCTCCTTGCTGCCGACGGACACCACCGTCGCGTTCTGTACCGTCACCCAGCCCTTGGCATCCTTCTTGATGTCCAGCTTGGGCGGGTTGCTCGTCTTATCCGGCGACAGGAGCAGGTCGTAGAGCGTGTCCTGGTACAGCTCGAGCATGTACGCCTCCATGTTGACGCTAAACTTGCCCTTCTTCGACCCTTGGTAGACGATTCGCATCACCTCCTCGATGGCGCGGGGGGTGAGGCCCGGGTTGGCGCCGTCGCCCATGATGGTGTGGGTCTTGCCGGAGCCCGTCTGTCCGTAGGCGAAGATGCAAACGTTGTAGCCGTCAAACACCGACTGGATGAGGTACTTGGTGTCCTCGAACACCTGCTCCTGGGTGGTATCCTCGCCGAACACGGTGTCGAAGGTGTACGACCTCGGCTTCTTCTCGTCCCTCCACGGGTGCTCCAGGGTGAACTCGTCCGGCAACGTAAGCGCGAAGGACTGCTTCTCGCCAATCTCCTTCTTGGACAGCGGGCGGGTCCTGGCGTAGACCCTGATCTTGCCCTTCATATCCTCCATCTGGTTGAAGTAACGCTTGCGCAGCGTGGACTCCTCCTGGTACTTGGCCTCGAGCTCCTGGATGCGCGTCGCCTGGGTCTTGAGCATCTCCGCCGTCTGCTTCTCCTTGCGCTCGATATCCGCCTTGAGCTCGCGGAGCTCGGCCAGTTCCTCGAGGTCCTTCTGGGACTCCTCGTGGTCGACGCGCATCTGCTCCATGGCGTTGGTCGTCTGCTCGAGCTCGGCGGAGACGGAGAGTGAGTGGGCTTCAGCGGCGGCGCACTTCTTCTTGAGCTGCTCGAGCTCAGCCGCCGTCTCCTTGTCCCTCTTCGCCGACTCCTCCTTCGACGAGGACTCCAGCCTCGCAACCTTTTGCTCCAGAACCTTGAGCTCAGCCTGAGCGGCCCGGGCCTTCTCGGACTCCGCCGCGAGCTTCTTCTTCGTCTCCGGGTCCCCACCGGCCGCGCCCCCTCCTAGCTTGACGTCGGCGAGCGCCTGGTTCAGGTCGGCGAGCGCCTGAGCCTTGGCGGATGATTCGGCGGCGGCGCGATCCGTCGCCTCCTGCGCAGCCTCCTGGGCGGCGACCAGCTGCTGCTGCAACTGCGATCGCTCTCGAACCATCTCGTCCAGCTTCTTGTTGGCGTCCTCGAGCACGCGCTGCATCTGCTGCGCGCCCGCACCCCCGCCGCCAGCCTGCTTGCCGAACGCCGCCTCCGCCTGGCCGTTGGCTACGGGGCTCGGGGGCTGAGCGAGACCCGGGGTCTTGGGGGCACCCGCGGCTTTAGCCGCCTGCTGCGCGTACCTCTTCTGCATCACGTCGTTGATGTGGGTCTGGAGTGCCACGCAGATCTCCTCGCCCTGCTTGGTTTCGAACTGGAACACGTGCAGCACGCCGGCGACCCTCATCTTGAAAAAGACGGCCGTCTCTGACGAACCAAACTGCATGATGTCCCGGAGCTCGGCGCTGTGGAGGTACTCCATCGGCGTGGGTCGGAAGAAATGAATACCCCGCTTGTTGATGCCCAGTGCGATCATGCCGGGGAGTAGACCGATTGGGTCCTCGATGCGGCGCACCTGGAAGAAGATGCTCCCGCCGTAGGGCAGCGATCGGATCATTCGGAGCAAACCACCTCGGGCCTCCTCCCGGGTGTGGTTGGCCAGCGCGCCGTGGTTGCGCTGCACCTCACCGGCCCACTCCTCCACCGGGTGCTGCTGGAGCATAACCTTGGGAACGAACCGCACCATGGCCTGCGCCAATGTCTCCACGGACCCCTGCCCGAGGGACTCGCCGTCCTCAGCCTGGATCTGGAACGCGGCTAGTCGGGTCGCCTCCTCGCGGCCAACCGGGTAGTTCCCCGCCAGGTAATCGTGCTTAGCCTGGAGGTAGGACAGGTTCACGAACATGGCCTCCTGCACCGCCTCGTCGGTGTCCCTGAACATGCGCTTCTTGAACACCAGCCTGAGCTGCACCTGCTCCTTCTGCTCAGCCTTGACGAGCCGCATCTCCTGGATGACGTCAGTCACGAGGTCCCCATCCTGCAGAGCCCTGGTCTCCTCCGTCACCTCCTCACCCTTGCTCGCCGCGGACGCGCGGGACATCAGCTGCTTCGTGGACATGAACAGACCGAACGTCTGGTAGTTCTGCAGCCGGATGATCTTGGCCAACGCCTCCGTCGCCTCCCCGACGGTGGTCATCACGTCGTAAGGGAGCTCCTCGAAGGTTTCATCCAAGAAAAACGCAATCGTGTTCATGGACCGGCCGCTCTGGAGAGCCTCGATCTCCTCGGGCGCGGGCGGGTGCTTTCGCGGGCCGGACTTGGCGCTTCGCTTCAGAGCCGCGAGGGCCTTGTGCGCGAGGTCTTTGACGACGTCCGGGCTTGTATCCGCGTTGGCGCACTCGTTGACGTACTCGGACACAAACCCGAGGAAAGTCTGGGACGGCGCCACCGCAGCGCAGGTGAGGTGTAGGACCTGCCAGGCCCTAACCGCGCTCTTCGGCGTCTCGTTACACCTCGTGTGTCGTAAGGTCATGAGGAACAGCTCGTCCCGTAGCTCTTCTCGCTTGGTGGTCTCCTTGACGAGCTTGGACAGGGTGTTGCACAGCTCGACGTCGGCGATGGACAGGTCCGTCGCCAAGCGGAGCACGGCCGGGGCCATCTTGATGGACTTGGCGATGGCATCCGTGCCCAGGGGTAACAGCGCGGCGGGCACCGGCTTCTTCGCGTCGTGGGTCAGCATGTCCTCGATCATCGCGCCGACGGTGCCCGCGCGGTGGACCCTGGCCCGCGATCCCAACGCGTTCGACGAAGACTTGCCCACAGCCTTGGCGTGCGCCCTGGAGTAGGACTCGACCGCCATCTTATCCGCGAGCGTCGCGAGCTGTGCGTACGCGGTGTCGCCGGGGACGTAGCCGCCACCCACGTTCGGCATCGACGGCGACTGGGAAGGGCTGACGGCAGAAGATCGTTTTGTCCCTGATGAGATCTCGGGACTCGCGCTTCCCGCACGCGCCGCCGGAGGCGCGGCGTCGGACGCGACGGGCGGAAGACCGTCGTCGATGGGGAACCCCAGATCTCCCTCCAGGGGTGGCAGGTCCGGGAGACCCATCTCGGCACAGGGGGTTTCAGTGGTGCGCCGAACTAAAAGTGACGGGAGGTATGCCGACTCGAGTTCAAAACTGGCGAAGTGCGCAGAGCCAGCTGTGGTGTCGAAGCGTGAATTACACCGCGCACTCGAGTCCTGGATCGCATGTCTTACACAACACGACGCTAAAGGGACTCTATGTTGGTCAGGACCTCCTCTAAGAGAGCCGCACGCTGGGTCGGGGACTGTAAACCCTCGTACCCCGGGGTCCATGTCGCCTTTGGCGCGGCGGCGGCTGCTGCCGGCTTTGGGGGCGTCACCGCCGGCGGCTCTTTGCTTTGCGGCGGCACCGGCGGCGGCGACGCGGGGGGTGCGATTTTGAGCTTCACCTGCGAGCTCTCCTTCGAGGCGAAGTTGAGGGAAGAGTCCCTCGCGAGCCTCTCCACGCGGGTCATCTGGTCGCTCCTCCCGGATCCCTGCGAATCACGCTGGTTCGCCCGGGCGCCCCCCGAGACCCTCGGGCTATCCCTCGGGCTCTCCCGCTGGCTGAAGTTCGGCGGGGGCGTCCTGCGGCGGGGCGGCGAGTCCACGGGCGAGAGCAGCGCGGCATCGACCGGCTTGTCCCGATTGGGAATCTTTAGGCTGTTCTGCCTGCCGCTGCTGAGCTGCCTGCGCAGACGGCCGAGCCCATCGTTTATATCCGCCACCTCGCGGGACTCCTCCATCTCGCGCCTGGATTCCCGGGCCGCGCGTTTCCAGCTCACCAGACCCTCCTCGGCGGCGACCCGTCGTCGCCGCTCGTCTTGCAGCGCTCGCTCGACGTTTCTGATGAACTCGCTGGTTTGCAGGTCACCCGCGGAGCCTCGGGCACTCGCGGACTCCAGTCTCAGCGCCCTCATCTCGTCATCCCGCCTGGCGAGCCCGGCGCGAAGTTCAGCCGCGGCGAGGTCCTTGGCCCGGCGGAGCTGCTCGTCCCGCTGCTCAATCAGCTCGACAGCCTTGGCCATGACCTCCTCCTCCCTGGCGATCGCGGCAGCCTCTCCAGCCTTGGCACCCCTGACGTCCGCCTTCATCACCGCGATCTCCTCACGCAGCTTTCTCTCCGCCGCCGCGGCTTGCCTGCGAAGGGAGTTGGACTGCTCCGCAACCTGCGCCGATTCCATGTTTGCCGCCTCCCTGTTTGCCGCCAACTGCGCCTGCGCCACCCTCGCGCGCTCCTCCGCCACCTCCACCCGAGTCTCGAGCTGGTTGCGCAAAGTGACAATCTCCCGTCGGAGCGCCTCGATCTCCTCGTGGTGCGACGCGGCTGCTGCGGACGCGGTCACGCGGTGTTCGTCCAGTTCCCGCCTAGTCGCCGCTTCGGTTCTCCTGGCGGCGGCGCACTCAGCCCTGACCCGGAGCACCTCCCCGGCGGCAGCCTCCCGCTCGTGTTCCTCCGCGTCCGCCGCGCGCGTCTCCGCCCGTTTCTGCGCGGCTCTAGCCTCCGCGAGCTCGGCGCGAAGTTCCGACACCGCCGTCGCGTTGCGGACGTTGTTGTCGAGGACGATTCGGGTCGACTGCGACTCAATCTTAGCCTCGATGGACCCCTCAACCTGGGCGCATCGCATCTCCGCCTCCTTCGCCCGTCGCAGCGCCTCTTCTTCACGTTGCGTCAACGACCGCACGAGCGCCTCGGCTGCCTCGTACTTGGCGTGCTCAGCCGCCGAGTTGCCGAGCGCGACGCTGGTCCGCTCTCGGCTCTCGGCGGCGAGTCGTTCAGCCTTTTCCAGGCGTCCCTTCCATTCCTCCGCGTTCGCCTTGGCCTGCTCGCTCTCAACCTTGGCGCTGGCGACCTCGTTCTCAGCCCTGGCGATCCTCGTCTTCAACCTCGCCAGCTCAGCCTGGTGCGTCGCCGTGATGCTGGATATCTTAGCCGCGGCGTCCATCCGCTCCTCCATCAGCGCCGTCTTGGTGTCCACCGTCGGGGCCGTGGTCCTGGGGGTATCGACGGCGGTCTCCCGCGATCGAGCCTCCACGCTTCTCTGCGCCGCGGCGGTCTCCTGCTTCGCCGCTGCGGTCTGGAGCTTGGCGGCCGCAGCCTCCTCCTTGGCGATGGCCACCTCCTCGCGCGCCGCCGCCAGTTCACGCTGAAGCTCCTGGACCACCCTGTGGTCCATGACGGCCGGCGTCGACGGCGCGGGGGAATGGACCGCCTGAACCGCCGCCCTCTTTGCGTTGAGGCGCGCGGGTAACGCACCGAGCGATGGCTGCACGGCGCACACCCAGTCCGTGGCGCGCTGCGCAATCTGCTGCAGGAGCCTCCTCCGCTCCGCCCTTTGCGACGCGGATCTCGCGTTGAGAAGCGCCACCATCACCGCGTCCTCCACGTCCGCATCCTCGGCTCTGGAACACTCCGCCGCCGTCTGTGCGACGTCCTCATCCGCGGCAGCCGTGAGCTCACGCGACGCACCCGCCAACTCCGTCGCGGCGCTCTCCACCAGCCTGACCGCGAACTTGGCAGCCCTGTAAACAGCCTCGTCGTCGTCGTCAGCCTCGGTGTCCAGGCGCCGGGTCGATCCGGGGGGCGTGCCGGGTACATCCGCCGCCGCCGCCCTGGGTCGCGCCGCGTCCAGCGTGAGGGCGTACAGCGCACCCCCGGGAGCCGTCAACGCTCGAACGTCCACGCACGGTTCGCCACCCTCGAGCAACAGCTCCGTCGGCTCGGGGTTCGGTCGAAGCGCCGCCGCGGATACGCTGACCAGGTAGTGACCGGGTGATACGTGATGACCGGGTGGGGTCACGGGCGGCGTCGCGTCTGCGGTTGAACCCCCGTCTGCGGTTGAACCCGGCGTCGGCGGCAACGACCCGGGTTCGGCTCCGGGTGTCGACGCGGCGCGAGACGTGCGTGTCTCTTCCAGCGGTGACCTCTCTTCCAGCGGTGACCTCTCTTCCAGCGGTGACCCGAACCTGTTCTCCGTGGGCGACCCGAACCTATCTCCACGGCCGATATCCACGCCGCCGCTCCCCACGGGCGTCACCACGGGCGGTGCCTCCGCCGGTGACGGGAGCGGTTGGGTGACTGATTCGGGGTGGCTCGTCCCCGGCGACCCGACGGACCTGGCCGACATGGGCGTGAGGTCCGTCGGCGCCGGGGACGGCTCGTCCACGATCGCGATGCGACCGTGCGGTACGCGGATGGGGGACTGCTTCGTCCTCGGCGCCGTCTCCGCGGGCGTGGATGCCGGCGACGTCGCCTCCTTGAGCTTGTGCGCGATGGTGGGCCTGAGCGTCGACGCTGGGGGGGATTTGGGCGACCGTCGGGGCGACCTGGTGGCGGTCTTCGGGCTCTGAGGGGGTGTCGCCTTCCTACCGATGAGCTCGGCGACCTCCTTGGCGGCTTCGCAGTTCACCTCGTGCGCGCTCGGCCCCGGGTCCGCCGCGGGCTTCCGGGCGGACCTCTTCTTCACTGACTTTTTCGGGGATTTCACCGCGGGACTGGGTGCAACCGTTCCGCGCGGCGAGGGCGCCGTCGACGGACGCGACGCGGCTCCGGCCGGCTTCTGTCGGACCCCTCCCAGCGAGCTTCCCCACGGAGGCCTCCCCTCCACCGGCGGGGCCCTTCGTCCCGCCATAGCAACAATGGGCGCTGAACGGACCCCTCCCGAAACAACAACGTAACCGTTGAATCATCTCGACATGGTCGAACCTTCAACGACGGTTCACGAGTCGCCGAAACACGCGCGAGCGTAAAAATCTGATCTCCTGCGCCAAATCCGAAGAAAATCCGACAGCAGAAGCCGACGGGACGCGGCATACCTGGACGGCGCCCCCGTGAGGTGGCCGGCGGAGGAAACGCGGAGCCGACGTATCGAGGGCCGATATGGCGGCCGTGGCACTCATGATACCCAAGGCGGCGCCGATGGTGATAGCTGGCCTGGGTTCCCTCGCGGTCGTCGTGAAGAAAATCGGTGGGAAGAGGGGAAAAAAACGGGACGGAAAGGCCGAGGGGAGGAAGGAGGTGGACGCGGACACGCTCTCCGAGCTCAAGTCTGAGCTCAGGGAGGCCATGGCCATGCTCGCAGAGCAGAAACGGACGATCGAGCACCAGCGGAAGGAGATCCTGGCGATGAAACGCGAACGCGCCGACGCCGACTTCCACGGCTTCATCTCGACGTCCACGACCACCCCGGCGACAAAGGCGGGAGGATCCAGCCCAAAGGGTGTCCTCTCGCTCCAGTGTTCCCCCACGTCCACGGCCACGACCCCCGAGTCGGATCGCGTCGGCTCAAAGACATCGTCCCCCGGGGAGGCGACGTCCCCAGAGCACGTCGTCGCGCACCTCGTGGCGGATGCCATCGACAACGTGGTCAAGGCGGACATGTACGCGGACCTGCCCGACGTGCCCGAGGAAGACGAGGACGTCGCGGATGTGAACGGTACCGATGGATCGAACGATGTGCCCGGGGAAGACTTCGAGGACGCGTGGGGACACGTGCCGAGGGGAGGTATGGGGCCCGGGTCTGATTTTTTCGACACGAGGTCGCACGGCGCGGCATCCGGGGTGAGCGCCCTGTCCACGGTGACCGCGGTGCAGGCGGCGCTGGTCAAGACGCACCAGAAGATGGTTCTCATGCAACGCATCAGGCAGCACAGGTGATTTGATTTTTGGTTTTCAGTTAGCAGACACAGACGGGTCGCGCCCGCCGCCAGGGAGAGACGAGAACGTCCTCAGGTCTCGGGTGACGACTGTCCAACGTACGAGTAAGACTTTTACGAGTAGCGCGCGCCACCCGCATCTTCGCAGAGGATGCCGGGGGTGACGAACAACATTTTTGTAAGCAAATGCGGAGCATTCAATTAACATCGTGCCACGTCCAACCGTCCGGCGCCGCCGACGCCGTCAAGTTTTCAGGGTTCCCTTGGGCGAGCTTTTCTCATTCCTACCCGCGCGAAGACGATGGCGTCCATCGTGTCTTTCGCGGTTCGTCTCAGGGCTCCGAGACCCTCGAGGAGTGCTCGCGACCTCATCGCTCGCGCCGCATCGTCGTCTTCGAACCCTCGTGATGACGGGGATTCTCGAGACAAAGAAGCGTGCGTCGTCGTTTTCCGGGGACGCGAGGTTAGAGCTCGGGCGGGCCAGAGACTTCGCACGGCCTTGCTGAAGGGCGGGGAGTCCCCTCACAACGGCGGTACGCTGGGCGGTGCGAACGTTATGAACTGTCGAGGGCTCGGCACGTGCGGCACGTGTGCGGTGGAGATCATCCCGTCCGGAGCCGCGACACCCCAGCAGTGGACGAATGCCGAACGACTGAGGCTAAACTTCCCTCCGCACGGACCGCCGGGCAACAAACGGCTGAGGCTGGCGTGCCAGGTACGGGTGGGTGGGGACTGCGAGGTAGTGAAGCGGGACATGTTCTGGGGCCAGGGCGGCAACGTGCTCGGGCCGGGAGGCGAGGATGAGAAGGAGGGGATGACCACGCCGCCACTCGGGGCGTTGGAGTTTGCCCTCGACGGGGACGAGTGGCGCGAGGGAGGAGCGCTGGGGAGCCGACGGAGCGAGGGCGACGACGACCCGTGACGCGTCCACTGTACCGCGACGCACGAGATAGCCTACATAGCTTACGTAGCCTACTACACTGAATCCTACGACAGAGACAAGAAGGAGTCGAGCAGGTCCACCATCGCCGGGGGCCACCGCCTGACGTTTCTCAACCACTCCTTGTTCCTGTACTTTGAGCACCCAACGCTGATGCGATCGCACGCAAACTCCCATTCCCTCTCGGCGTCTTCGCCCCGCCCCTCCGACCAGTAGATGGCCGCGAGTCCCGCTCGCATGTCGACGTTTCCCGGAGCGCGTCGACTGACTCTCACCATCTCCCCCTTAGCCGCGTCAAAGTCCCCGAGCTGCGCGAGTGCCAACGCCGCGTTGGACGCCGCGAACGTGTACCCGTCCCCCCTTATTTTGTTGTTCCTGGCGGTGTTCACGCCGCCAGCGTCCCCGAACGCCCGCGCCGAGCTCAGGTAGGCGTCCCTGGCCAGCGCGTACTCGCCGAGCGACGCGAGGCAGTTGCCTTTGGAGTTGATGACGTAGGGGTCCGGGGGTAGACCGGCCAGTTGAGCGGATGCCAGCGCGGCGTCGTAGTCTCGTAGGGCATCGTCCCACCTGCCGGCACCCTCCCACGCGAGCGCCCTGTTGCTCAGTATCCTGGCTCGCGATTCGAGGTCGGCTGGTTCCGTCAAAGTGAGCGCCACGCCAAACTCCTCAGCCGCAGAGGCAAAGTCGGACTCCTCCCCGGCGTCGACGTAACACTGACCGAGAGCCTCACGCCACGACGGGTTATCGGGCTCTAGACGCGCCAGCCGCCCCAGCGCATCGCGCGCTGAGGGGAAGTCTCGGGAAGAGAACGCGTCCACCGCCTTGGTTCTCAGCACCGAAATCTCATCGCCATCGCCTGCTCCGGGGGACGTGGACGAATAGGCGGGCGGAGGGGCTCTCCACCCGAGCGTCGACGCGGCCACCGCGACGAACGATGATAACGCGCGCCTCCTCCCATCTCGCGCGAATGCCCCGCACGAAACCTCAAGCGACAATCTACGGAGATTGGTCCGCGCGACCGCCACCACCGACGCTCGCGACGTGGCGCTCATCGTCGGGATCAGTGCTTCCAGTCGTGGTTGAAACGGCAGACCATGGTCGTCAAGCTGTGGTGACAGTTTGGAGTCGACCTCTGCAGTTGCCAAACTGCCAAATTGCCAAATTGCCAAATTGCCAAATTGCCAAATTGCCAAACTGTGGCCTTCTGCATACACGGATAACCCTGAAATAACGTCGTTACGCGCCAAGGGCCGAACTCTTGACGTAACCCTACGACAATGTTGGGCGCGCAATTAACACGATAGAACGCGATAGAACGCGCAGCGCGGGAAGGCAGGTTGTGTCAGCATGTCCGGAAGACGCGATGACAGCCAGCGGGGGACTCCACCCTCCCGCGTGCCCGCCGTCGACGCCGCATTCCTCGCGTGGGAGAGGAAGGAACTGATCGCGACGGACCGGGTGTGCACGCGGACAATGTTGGGGCTGGCCACCCTGTGGGTAATCACCGTCGCGATACGAGTAAGAGTACGATTCTCGTCCGATTCGAGATTCCTGGGTGACGTCAAATCACACATCATGGCCCTGCTCGGGAACTGCATCGTGCTGGCGGCGCACACGTGGTCGATGAGAAGGCGGGTGTGGTACGAGGCGAATCGCGAAGCCGTCGTGGTGGTCGTTAGGTTTCTCTTGCTCGCGATCCCGATGGAGGCGTACGTGCGCAGCGGCGCGTGGGAAGTGTCGAAGTCGAACCTCGTGGTCGCGCGGTTAGTGTGGGGCCTTTTGAGCACGGTGGGTTGGCAGGTGAACAATTTGCTGAACCTGGTACTTCAGCTGACGTTGTTCGTCGTGCTGCGGATGGGGCTGGCGCTGAAGGTGCTGACCCACGACACGAACGAGGAGTGGAGGTGTTCGCCCCTCGGGACGTGCTCGCCGTCATCCAGGCTGTCTGCCGCGCGACAGGCTGAATTAATCGGACCGAGCGGGGACCGAGGCTTCTCCTTCTCCATGCGCGGCTTCACCTTCGATCTCTTCTTCGTCGTGGTGATGCCGGCGCTCATCCTGCTCGTCAAGATGAGACACTCGCGGCTGATGTTCGATCTCGAGACCCTGAGGGCCGACCCGGCGGCGCGACAAGGGAGCGGGACGTCGGATATTCCGAGAGCCACACGGATACCCGGGATGGATATCGGAAGGAACTTTGCCACGATTAATCTCCTGTGGGAGCGCATCCGGGCGTGGGTGCCGTTGCTTGAATTCCGCGACGGGGCCACGGAGGCGCGATTCGAGAAGTGGCACAGGTCCCTCATGGTCAACGCGGATGTGATGAAATGTTGCCTCACCATGGTATCCACGGTGGTATTTCATAAGCGCTTGTTGAAGGAATTCCGGTATCCTCCGGACGACTTACTCTTTGTCACCCTGTTCTATTTCGCGAGCAACTTGCTGCAGTTGTGCGTGATCGTGTCAAGCAGAAGTTTGTACGTGAAGTATCGCACGATCATCATGTGTGTGCTGCGGGTTGCATTTTTCATCAACAGCAGCTTCCTGATGATCAGGATTGGTGATTGTCTTTTCGAACAGCCTGAGGGAGTCGTCGTCAGGCTTGTAGCCGACGTTCACTTTTCTATTATTGGTGCGTTCCAAGCTATTGGCATGCACCTACTCCTGCGCACTTTCATACCCGTTTTAGGGGCGTGGTGCATCGTAACGAGCATGGCAATGCCCAAGTTGAGAGCAAAACCCCGGATTTCTACGATGAAGGGTACGGTTCACTTGTTCCAACTCGAAAGGCTCGGATTCACGTTTGACGGTCTCAAGGATAAAACGGTGGGCGACGTGTTTATAATCCTGGTCATGGGTTACATGGTGATCAGTCTCATCACATCGGTCTTGGTCGAAACGTACTGCAGGAGAACATTCATGATGCAAGAAAGCGCGGACGTCCAAGGCAGAGGCGGGCAATCATCAGAGACTCGAGGCCAAGTCATGAGTGAGGCGGAGCATCCGAGGCGAAGTGCGCGGCGGCGCAGATGAACCGGAGGGAATGGCGACTGGAAGATTGCACCCTTCGACGATTAGGACGCAGACGCGCGACGACGGCTCACGAAGCCTTCGTTCCCCCGTCGCGTCCGATGTAAGTCGTCGGGACTGGCAGTGCCGCGGCCTGGACTCCTCGCGAGAGTTCCCCCGCGGCCGCCCTGGTCCCGCGTGGGTTTAGCATCGCCCGAAGCCTCGTGAAAAGCATGTATAAAAAGCAAGTATGAAAAGCAACGACGTTCGCGACGTGTCATAAACCAGAGTATCCTACTACTACTGCGCTAAATCCATTTTACCGCCCGTCGTGTCGCGCTAACGTTTGCCGCCCTGGATGCGATCCAGCGTCCACCCCCCGGTTCCATCCGCGTGAAAGTGCAGGTGCTGGTGGTGAAACCGCTTGAGCTCCAGCCTGTGCGCGATGGAGAAGGCGGTGATTCCCAGGGTGCCGAGGTGCGAGTAAAACGCACCCTCCTCGTCCGGGTTGATCGCGCTCGTGGCCTCGTCCAACACGGCGTACGCCGGCTTGTGAAAGTACAGCCGAGCCAGGCCCACGCGCTGCTTCTCACCGCCGCTCAGCACGTCCGCCCAGTCGTGCGGGAATCGATCCAGCCCATCGGACGAGGTGCGAGCCAGCTTCATGAGATTCACGCGGGTGAGCGCCTCGACCACCTCGTCGTCTCGCGTCGGATCACCGGGCAGGGGATACATCACCTGGTCTCTCAGAGTTCCGCTCACCAGGTACGGCTTCTGGGGCACGTAAAACACCTGGAACGAGTCGTTCGACGCGCCCGCGACGTCAGGCCGGGTGACAGTCCCGGCGGTGGGTTCCCAGAGACCCGCCAGGACCCTGAACAACGACGTCTTGCCCGCACCGTTGGCTCCGGTGACGAAGAGGTTCTCCCCGGGCGCCAAAGTGAGGTTTACCCGCTTGACGAGTAGCCTACCGTCGGGGGAGTAGACGGTGACGCCACTGAACGACACGCCCTCTTCCGACGAACTCGCAATCACCCCGCGACCGCCACCCCCCGAACCCCCACCCAGTCCGCCCCCGATCCTCTTCTCGTAGTTTCGCACCATCGAACCCACGCTCCCGACTGATTCGGACTCGTGATCGGACTTTGACTCGCCGGCGTCTTCGCCTTCCCATTCCGACCCACCTTCGATCGCATCCGCCTTCTCCGTCTTGTTCGTGTCGTGGATCGAGTCCACAGCCTCGAGGAGATCCATGACGCGCGCGGTGAACCCCGCGAGCCGCTGCAGCTTCTTGTACACCATCATCAAGTCGCCGATGGACGAACTGGCAGACTGGATGAGCGTGTCGCTCTCCCGGTACCTCGCCGCAATCTCAGCCGCGGACCTCGAGGACGTGTCCGCCAGGAACGGGAACGCGAGCACGGGCCAGCCGATCATGCTCGCGAAGTACTTGACGAAGTACTGGTCGATGACCCCTTGCTTGAACTGGAGGTAAAAGTAAAAGGAGGACCACGTCGTGGTCTTGTCCAGCTTGGAGTCCAGGATGTCCTGTTCCCGCGCGGCGCCGTCCAGGAACGCCACCTCCTCCGCGTGGGTGATGAGTCGCGAGTGCATCCGTCGAAAGTCCCCTTCCAGCTTCTGCGTGCGGGCGATGTACTCGGAGAAGGGCGGCGAGACGGCGCGAATCACCGCGCCCGAGAGGAAAAAGTACGAGTACAAAATCGTCAAACCCGAGTACCCCATGTGTTCGCCCATCCTGTGCGTGGACAGCACCACGTCCAGGAGGGGTTTGAACGTCCTGGCGAAGAGGTCGGATGCCGTGGCGCAGAACTGGTGGAGGTCCTCGACGATCCTCTGGTCCGCGTTGTCCAGGTTACCCACCCGCAGCACGGCGGCTCGGTAGTACGCCCGGTTGGAGAGGTACCTGGCGTGAACGTACGCGGTGAGCCTCTGCCTGAAGGCGACGGTGATGGAGTTGGTGAGGTACTTGAGCGCCGAGTTCACGACGCTCGCCGCGACGCCGGAGACGAAGAAATCGCCGAGGACCATGAAAAACTTCTTCCACGACCGTTCCATCACCGCCTGCAAGCCGTCGCCACCCTTGCGAGCGATGCGCAGCGAAATGAAAGACCTGGTGACGAGCATCACGGTCTGGATGGCGAGCAGCACGGACTCCTTGCACGTGATCCCCGGGATGACGATGCGGAGGATGAACGCCATGCGCTTCAGGAAGGTGGCGTCGACCGCCGCGACCTTCCGCTTGACGGGAGCCGCGGCCCTGGTCTCGGCGAGCGCCTTCCCGCCATCGCCACCGCCGTGCTTCGAGCCTTCGTTGTCCGAGGCTGGCGCGGATGACGACGGGGTGCCATCCCTCGCCGCCGAGGATACGACTGTAGACACAGCCGAACCCGTCCGACGTGCACGCCGCTCACGCTTCGCCCTCGATCGTGCCCTCGCCTCCTCCTGCACCAGGTGGAACTGCTCCGCAATCGCCGGCTGCGAGGTTTGATAATGCGCGTAAGCCGCTAAGCCGGTAAACCCCAACACGACGGCGGTGCACAGACGCCTATCTCGAGCGTAGTCTACCAAGACCCGCGACACAACGTCGGCGAGGTCACGCGCGTGAACAGCCCGTCGGGGCTTCGACATGACCCCCATGGACGGGCGCGTGGAGATCTGTGCAGGCGGGCAAGTTTTCGGCTCGACCTGTCGACGCGACGTTCGCGTGGGAAAAATAAACAACTCCTGCAAAGTCGACTCTCTACTCGCTCGCCGCAATGTCCTGATGCAGCTCCCCAAACTCGTTCGCCGTCGCGACGACACCGTTGGTCCGGACGTGAGACACCAGGCGGCTCAGGAACGGATCGCACCCCACGGTCGACGAGTCCCCCACGATGCACACGTGCCGCCTCGCGCGCGTCACCGCCACGTTTGCCCTCCGCACGTCAGCCAGGAACCCGACGGATCCCCGGTCGTTGCTCCGAACCGTGGATATCACCACCGCCTCGGCTTCACGACCTTGGAACGAGTCAACGCTCGCAACCTCGACCAGGTCCGCGCCGGGTGCGGCACCCCTCGCGGCAACCTCGGCGAGCTTCGAGCGAATGAGTCGAACCTGCGCCGCGTACGGCGACTGCACCGCGATGTCCGCCGGGGCCACACCAGCGCCCAGCAGACCGGCGACGTGCATCATGACCGCATAGGCTTCGCCCTCGTTGACGAGTGAGGACGAGGATGACAGCGGCGAGTTCCCATCGTCCGTTTCACCAGATCCGCCGAACACGTTCCGAGACCGTTCCCTCGCCGCCATCTCACTCTCCGACACCTCCGAGCAGCCCGTCAGCAACATGCCGGCTCTGGTCCTCGTGTCCAACAGCAGGAGCGCGGTGCTCGTCGCTTTGGTTGATGACACACCGGGTATCTGGCGAAGTAATCTGCTCGCCACCTTCTCAGACGCGGCGAGACGTCCGCCGTACATCTCTCCACTCGCCCAATCGGAGATGAGCCGGTTGCTGCGGTACTGCGTGGTGAGCACACATCCCAGCACACCGGAGGAGAGGTACGCGGTGGGAGAGGTACCCGGTGCTTGCGCTTTCGTGTGGCCGACCTTATCCGGCGTGTTCTGAGAGACGCGAGCCATGAGCGGTGTCGCGAGTCCACCGTCCGACGCCTCCGTCGACCGAACCAGCGGAGCGAGCTGGCAAGGATCGCCGACCAAGACGACACGCTTGCTCCGAACGAGGGGTATCCACGCCGCGGGCTCCGTAGCCTGTGCAGCCTCATCGAGAATGACGAGATCGAACGCCGGAAGTTTTTGGATGTTTTCGGCACCGGCGCCGACCGCCGTGGCGAGTACTACCGACGTACCCGTCAAAATCTTCCGCTCGGCATTCGCTCGGACCTTATTCCCCGACTTGGCCAGCGTGCGCTGCTCACGCCTCAGATTTCCGAGCTTCGTCTCGATGTTCTTAGCGGATATGTTGTCACCGAGACCCTTCACCTTACCCGACTGTAGCTCTTGCTGTTTGTCCCATCCCTGCCTCCTGGCGAGGTCAATCTCCTTCTTCCGTCCCCGGCTGGCGTCGAAGAACGCGCCAGTCTCCCTCTCGATTCTCGCATCCAACGAGCTCTCCAGCGCCGCGGATGAGATCCTCTCGGGAGCCCCGACACGCACGAAGTCGATGTTAGCAGCCCCGACACCTGACTCGTTCGCGGCGTTGAGTCTGGCCAACCGCTCGACAAGGTTATCCACAGCCGCGTTGGAAGGCGCGCACGCGAGAACCCTCTGCCCAGACGCAACCGCGCGGCGGATGATCTCGATGACGACCCCAGTCTTCCCCGTGCCCGGCGGGCCCTGGATCCACACGACGGGCGCGGTCTTCGTGAGCGCGATGCGCACAGCGAGCTGTTGCGCCGGATCAAAGTCGACGGGAATCGGCCCTCCGCCGCCCTCGGCGACGGGCCGGGTGTCGAGCGGTGGAAGATCAGCCGCCGACACCGCCCTGGCCGCCTTGGGCGAGGCCACCTCGGGGGCATCCGCGAAGAAACCCATGACACGATCGTACCCATCGAGGTTCGATGCACCATCCTCGGATCCCTCTGAAGTATCCGCCTCTGAAGTATCCGCCTCTGAAGTATCCTTTGGACATCTGTGCTGCGCGAAAAGAGCGCGCACGACGTCCATCGCCGGCGGCCCCGTCCTGCTGTTCGGTACGTTTGCGAGCTTCGCGAGGGCGGCGAGCTGCCTCTCGTAGGTCACAGTATCGGGAACACGGACGAGCCGCAACACCTTGCCCGCGAGAACCTCGTCGACGATGACGAACGATCCCTTGGACAGCAGCCGCCGCTGGTTCACGGAGCCGCCGTCGACCACCAGGGTGACCTCGTCGCGCGTCGGATCGAGCGACTGAATGACCCCCTCCACCTCATACCCGCCTGTGGCTGACTCGTCGAACGTGGCTGACTTGTCGAACGAATCTACCGTATCGAGCACGCCCGTGACCGCGATGGCGACGCGGTCACCCACGTTGATCGCCGACGGCGGCAGCTCTTTTCCGTCGGCTGGGCGAAAGTTGAGCAGCCGGGTCCCCGCGCCCTCCGGCCCCGGGGCGGCGGCGATGAGCATCAGGCCGTCCATGAGTGCACCCGCGCGTCCAACCGACGTGCCCTCGGGCGTGTTCTCAGCGCCGGGTAGCACGACGGGGCACGACGGGTATTCGGACTGCTCCTGGAGAAGCAAGTTTGCGGCGGTGCACGCCTCCGCTTCCCTCTCCAGAGCGAGCATCTCGCTGGCGTGCTGCACGAAACGCCCGAGGCGGTCCGCGAGCGCAGACTTCGGCGCCTTTCGCCAGTTACCGTCGTTCTCGTTCGCCACGGAGAAATTCGCTTTGGGTTTTCGCGAGCCCGGCTTCCTCTTCGGCTTGCGTTGATCCCCACCCTTCGCCCCCTTC
>Ga0209425_10001222_pt1 | contig 30013 bp, 28 predicted proteins | sample COG_05_FD_184749 | JGI IMG/M metagenome (GOLD analysis project Ga0209425, IMG submission 184749) | Pelagic Microbial community sample from North Sea - COGITO 998_met_05 (SPAdes) (version 2) | ecosystem: Environmental > Aquatic > Marine > Neritic zone/Coastal water | place: Helgoland, sampling...
TTTTTCCCTAAATACCATTACCACCTTTATTCTTTATGCGAAGAAGATTTGCCTTTGTCCACAGGAAAAATGAATAATAGACCAAATTTTTTAAAAACAAACTTTTTCAATGATCAATAATTACTGGCTCGCCATTCAACAATTAGGAGATCGGCGCCTATGGAAACCTGTATTATGGGCTACCTTCTTTTCATTACTCTCTCTCGCCCTCGTTCTGTTTATCGGAACCTCTGCGGCGGGTTGGTTTTTTGACTCTATTTTTTCCTATTTTGATTCTTATGAAAAAGGTTCATGGATAAGAATTGTAGCACAATCAATACTTGTAATTTTCTTCATTATACTGGGTTTCTTTTTCTTCGGATCAATCCACGCTGCGTTTTTGGGAATTTATATTGATGATATTATTAATGCAGTCCAAGAAAAACACTACCCCGACATCGTACTGCAACCCGCACCCAATCTGTATACTTCAATCCTTATATCCATTCGCTTAGTCGCACTGAGTGCGGTTGTCAATTTGATCGCAGCCCCATTTTTTTTATTGGGCTGGTTTTTTCCTCCGCTTGGAATTGCACTTCAACTTGGCGTCAATGGATTTTTATTCGGTAGAGAATATAAAGTCACATTGAAACAAAGGTTACCGCAGGAAAACTTTAATCAAAACGAACCTTTTACCGGATATGGATCACTCGGTGCAGCACTAATGATGGTTCCCCTAGTAAATCTTTTTGCCCCACTTCTTATCTGTAATTCTATTTTCCATGCAATTATGAAAAACAAAACAAGCAATTAGCTTTTGTAATACTAATTCTACAGCTTTTGCACTGACCGAACTAATCTGGCATGATGTAAACGTGCGACTTGCCACATATAAGTACCGGTCGACCGGCCATATTGATTCGCGGTAGCATGTGCCAAATAATTCATCGCTCTTTGAGGATCATCATCCGTTAATTCCAAAAAAACTCCGACATATAGATTGGCATGAAAAAGAACACGGACTTCATATTGAGGAGGAAAATGTTGCTGCTTAATTCTATCAAACACATCCTCCGGTGAAATTTCTCCAGCAAACATTGAATAAAGCCATGGGTAAGGAGGGCGGTCGTCTTGAGAATAGCGAAGAAGGTCTTTTCTTGCTTTGTTAAGTCCACTCAATTGAAACTGAGACATAAATCTCCAAATTCCATTTTCTCGATCCACTTCATCAAATTGGTGATATATTTCAAATTGACGAGAAGCCATCTTGAACTCAGAGAGATAGAAATAAGCAATTCCCAACCGCCAGTGAGAGATTTCCAAGTTTGGATTTAACTCGATCATTTTTTCGTAGTCCAAGCGTGCACCTTTAAAGTCACCCAAAAATAAACGTGCATCTCCTCGTGAAGAAAAGGAAGAGATCTCAACTGGGTTTTTTAAAATTCTTTTCGTACAGGTACGATCTATTTCAGAATATTTTTTTTCGAGTTTGGATAATTCTTCAGATGTTGGGAGATCAACTTCTGCTCCCAGGTAGTTTGAAATGAATGGGACAAAAAAGAATAAAAAGAAACGCAGGTTCATTGGGGAAACTCATTCTTAAAACGAGTCCCCCTCACTGTACCATTCTCATCCCACTCTTCAATCAAGCCAACTGCTGTTCCCCCTACCATTTTGGTACGCGACTTCATAGTACCGTTCTCGTAAAAGTCCACTGCCGCACCATCATAAGGAGATTCCTGGTCGATTTTATACCACAAGCCATCTTCTCGAAATTCAAGATCTTTGCTTTGATCTGCTTGAGGGAGTGAATTCATATCCTCTAGCTTCTTTTCCGAAGAAGTAATAGTTTCAGTTGAGCATTGGGAGGGTAGCCAAACTATGGTGATCCCCAATAGAAGAACGGTTCCGATCCACCAATATGCAACGGGAGAAAGTAAACGACGGCGCGGGAGTTCTGTTGGATCAGGTAAGTCTGGAAATTTCTGTTCGCTCATTTTACAAAAGTAAAGCCTAGGTAAGGTTAATTAAGCAAGGCATAAAGAAATACATTCATTCCTAAGCGCGAGTAAAAAGCGTGTGCATAATTACTAATTTCTTCCCCTGAATAATACTTAAAAATCCTCCATTTCCCATTTGGTTCTTGTACCCAAAGGGGGCGCTGTCCATTTTCTGAATAAATAATATCTTTTAATCCATCCTCTCGAGTGACTTCATAAGTACCTCCAGAAAAAGAGGCCAGCTTAAGGTTTTGATCAAAATTCTCTGCTGATTCTCTTACCCGAAATGAAATCGGGGGTATCCAGGCACCAAATTCATCTCTCCCCCAACCCATTGCACAAATAGGAGATGCAACACAGGCAAGTCGACCTTTTACTTTTATTCCCACAAATGAATAAGTCGCCTGCGGCCACTTTTCTCTCTCCACAAATGAAAGAACTGTTTCGGGTAATCGTTTTTGTTCGGTCTGGATTTCGAGATCTTTGTTCTTGGGTAATCCGGTAAAAAAAGTTCTGAATAAATCATGATCGCGGCCCAAAGGAATAAAAGTTTTTTCGGGAAGAATCTTTGAAAAAAGCTCTTTCACCTCGGGGCGTTCTTCCCATGCCGCATAGCTATGGCCTAAATCTTGGCCAAGAAACGAAGCTTTTATTCCCGCGTCCAAATAAATAAAGCCCCCCTGCTCCATATACCGCCTCAATGCATCTCTCTCTTCCTGGGGAAATTCCAAATTGGGCTGTTCATCACAGTTAATATAAAGGATCGGGTTTTCAAGAAGTCGCTCATCTGTGAGAGTATTGATAAAGAGAGGGTCAGTATCAAAGCGGGCATTACTTTGCTCATTCAACATTTTAAGCAGGCTGGGTAAAGCATCAGGATATCTCCGAGTTGAGTTTTCTTGTCTCAACAACTGAACAATTCTTACGCTCCCTTCATTCGACTGACTTGGGCTTTGTGAAAACACCAACGAGCTGAAAGTAATTAATATAATTAAAAAAGATTGGATAAATCTCATGGTTGAACTCCTATTTTACTTAATTCAATCTTGGCTAAGTTTGAAATACGGCTTTGTGGGTTTTTCGAAATGTAATCGATCAATACCGGGACGCCCTCTTTTCTATCCCCCAACAAACCATCCATCGCAGACCGTTGAATCACATAATCGGTATCCAGCAATGATCGTTTCATTATGGTTAACCAACCGGGTACCCTTCGAGCGGACATTGCCCGGATCGTAGTGGAACGAACAATAGTATCCTCATCAATTAACAAATCAAAGCCAAGTGATTCAACAGTACTCTGAGTCGCATCTAAAAGCGATTGAGCAGCAAAAATTCTCACATCCGAGAATCCACTCTCCACCAAAACGCCTAATTGTTTTTCTGACAAATTATTACTCTGACCACGCAAACCGTTCAATACCACTTTTCTGACTTTTGGATCGGGGTCTTTTGTAGCGGGCAACCAAACTGAACTGTCTCTCCAACCTCCGCTCAAATTAATAAATCGTTGCCATGCAATGGCCCGAATTTGTGAACTACTGTGTTCAGTCAATGCCTTATAAATTTCCGCACCATCCACACCCAAGGAAGATACGGTGTACAGTATGGTTGTAACTTGCGTGGATAATCCATTTACCCCCAGTAGGAAATTTTTAATTTGTTCCACAACCTTCCCCGGAACTCGCTCTCCAAAACGGGCGAGTTCAACGGCAGCCATTGATAGGACTTCGGGGTCAGAATCTTTTGTCATTTCCCTAAGAATGCCACGATAGTCCGAATGATAGCTATTTGCATTTCGAGCAACGGCGACCACTTTTAAACGGATGCCCTTATTCGCGTGCTTCGATAATGCTTTCACCCTGTTGACAATTCTTGGTTGCGATGCACTTGAAGAAATTCGATCCAATGCAGTAAGGAGGACACCGAGATCAGAGTCCGAAAGTAATTTCTCTAAAGAAAGTAGAGGGAGTGGGACGCTAAGATAAGTATGATATTTCAGAACATTTTGTCGAACAATTGCATCTTTGTCTAAAAAAGCATCCTGAGTCATCTTATACAAATCCGGGCGCATTGCAGAAGATACCGAACGATATACCTTCCTTCCATTAATCTCAATCAGTTCCATTCCACTTCTACGCATCGGTGAAATAATTCGTGGAATCATGGTGGAAACCTCTCTTCGTACTTCAACATCCGGATCACCAAGTTTTGAATAAATTTTCTCCGCCAAAGCTTTATCGTATACTGGAAAACCATTCGAGGCATGTTCGGCGATAGAGACCATTGCCGCACGCCTCACTAATGCACTTTCATCATCAAGGGCACTAATTAAAAGAATTGATGTTTTGATAGAACGATACTTACCGAGTAGTTTTGCCGCTCCTACCCGACTTCCAACCTCGGCACTCTTAAGTCCTTCCTGAGCCCGTTCGATTGTTTTTTCTTCGCTGGAACGCGCAGGGGGGGGTGCGATAGCAATCGTTGTATTCTGATCCCCCACATCGCTATCTGCGTTTGGTATGACTTCGCTAGGAGAAATTGGCACCTGGGCACTCAGTTCAAAAAGAAAAGCGAAAGAAGAGAAAAGAAATATTCGAAAGATCATCTTAACCCCGATTGCCTCCTGATAATCCACTCACTTCCGGCTAGTAGAAAAAGAAGAATAAATACAATCCACGCATTCGACAAACTGTGGCGTTTCCGAACGGAAGGCAAATCCTCAGCAAATGTAGGATCCCAATTAGTATTCATTTGATCCACAGAAAGGTATTGTCCCCCAGTCAACTTGGCCAACATTTCTAAATCAAGACGGGCAAAAGAAACATCTATTGCTTCCTCTCCAGCCTCCGAAACACGAAGAAAGTTTTCCCTCTCCAGACTTTCTCCATCTGGAAACTTTAAAGTATACTTCACCTGATAAGCACCCGCCAAAACGGGCCGAAATGAACCTGCATACCTCCCTGCCACTGAACCCTCGGGGTAGAGTTGAATCACCCGCTCAAAATCATCGGGCCCCTCTATTCTGGCTTCCACCATAGCATCCATAGAAGGCTCAAAATCGGCCCCCAGTGCTTCCACCTGTAATGGTGCCTCCGTTCCACGAAGAAATGGTTTTTCTGAATCCTGTGTTTTCAGCCGATCCTCTCCCCCAGTACCAAGCCACTGGACCAAAGCCTGCCAAAAAACACGAAATTCCTTAGCACCCTCTTCATCATTCATCGACCGTCTCCAATCACTGGGGGAACCCCAATACCCAACCTTGCCAGAACCATAAGCCTGCACGGTTAGGACCGGTTTTCCATTGGCACGGGAAAGAACCACTCCACGAGCGGCCGAGTTTTGTTCTTTTACAAAAAAGCCGGGAAGTCGGTTCGGTAAGAATGGTTTCATTTTATCCACCTCATCGACCGGTCCAAAAAGGGGTTCTTCCAAGGTCACTAAAGAAAGATTTTGCTTGGCAAAAACTCGCTCAACCGATTTTGCAGGAACAATTCCTCCCAATTTAATACGGGCAATTTCCAAGGGGCCAAAAAGGAGTAATCCCCCTCCTTTTTTCTGGACAAAATCCTTTAATGAATCCACCAATGTCTGGTTCAAATCCTCTAAAACCATAGTATCCATAAGGATCGCATCATAATCCATCCAAAAAGAAGGGTCATTCGAATATTCGGGATTGAGTTGTTCTCCAAAGGCATGAAACACAGTCGAACTCATTCGAATAAGAGCTTGAAAGTCAAAGCGATCTTCATTGACAAGGACCCTTTTTATAAAGGGAAAGAGAGGCTGTATTCGATTGGAAATATAGAGTGTTGAAAATTGCTCCGGTGGTTTTACCACCACAAGAAGTGAATCCGAATTATTAGAAGGATCGGCATCCCCCGGGAGGGCATCCATCACGACCCGATAACGCTGTGGACCGGCATTTTTGGGAAGTAGTGGAGAAAAGTTTATTTTCCTTTTTTCACCTCCCCGTAAATTGAGAGCAATCTCCTCCAATACCTTACCATCTAAAGTAAGTTTAACATTGGTTTGGATCGAATCCTTGAATTTGTTCTCCACTTCTCCAGTCAAAAGTAACTCTTCTTTGGCCACCGCATTGGGTCGGCGATCAGCAAACTTAATCGACCCATCTCCAACGGGTTGCTCTTGTCCCACCCCGATCACATTGATTGGAATACCTTGGATACGAAATTCCTTGGCCACTTCTAAAATGGGCAAACCCAGGTTATTTCTTCCGTCCGAAAAAACGACTACTGAGCCAAGGGATTGTTCGCCTCTTTCATTTCGTAAACTATTTGATAATGCATCCCCTAAAGCAGTCTTTTTCCCCAGTTCTATAACATCCCATGAATCGCGATTCATTCTTTGGACTTCATTCGAAAAGCCAAGGTTTTCCACTTTCCCATAACTTAACTTCATTCGACTTAACCAAGAACCGGAGTCCTTGGATTCAAGAAAAGGTCGAATTAATTCAATGCGCGTATTTTGTTCAGATCCGTCTTTCGTATTCATACTTCCCGACAAATCAGTCAAACTGAGCAATTTAAATTCTTTTGGATTAGGCTCGTCTGTAATTAAGTAAGGTCTAGCAAGCAGCAGGAAGAATAAAATACCCGCGAAAATTCGTAGTAGTAATAATTTCCAAGCGAGTCGAGGCAATGCAACCGCAAACATTGCTCTTGAATGATACGACAATATGAGAATGAAAAGTACGGCAATGATACCGAACAAAAAAGGAGAAAAGGGCCAATCCCAACCCATACTTATTCCCCCTCCGCAATTCTACGGAAGTACTCCTCGACCTGCTTTTTATAACGACTCGGTGCAGAAGTAGTTTCTTGATTCCGCCGGAGACGATTTTCAACTGCCTGCTTCCAGAAAAACTGCTCCACTAGTTCAAGGGCATTTGATACTGCAGCCGATGCCATTGAACTCGATTGGGATGGATCCTCACTGATTGCCAGTTGTTCAAAAAACTGAGTCAGATTTTGAAGCCTTTCATCTTGTTCCGCATTCGGAAGGGAACCGATTGACCTTGCCAGCTCATCTGCTTTTTCCTTCATTTCTTCGCCACTCATTCCGGGTAATTCATTCTGTGTCTCCTGTAAATTTTCTACAAGTTCACGGAGAGCTCCATTTCCAAGATTTCTGAGTTTGTCCGCAACGCCCTGTAATTCATCATTTAACTTCTCTAAGTTTTCCGCCACCTTATCCTCTTCCTCTTTGGCCTGGGGAAAAGCTTCGTAAAGAAGAGAATTTGCGGCACGTTTACCTGCACGTTCGATTCCACCCTCGCGCGAATCTCTTGCCCCGCGTAATAAATCTTCCGTTGCATTCTCATTAAAATTCCCCATCGAACGGGCCGTCTGATCAATTTTATCTAAAAGTTCCTTGGCAAGTTCATTCAACTCCTCCTGTTCGCCTTTTAAATCCTCCCCCTGCCCCTCTTTTGCATTCTCGGTTTCCTCACCCAGTTGTCTTTGCTTACCGGCGAGACCGGATGCTTGTGCCTGTAATTGATCCACCATTCCGGCTGCCAATGAAGACATTGCAGATTCCACCTCAGAAATTGCATTGCCCAATGCCTCCGCAGCAAGGTCGCCATGGGGTTGTGCATCACGAGGAGAATCCCGACGAAGCTCTCCGGCAGAATCTTTCATTTCTGCTCCCGCACGGTCAAGCGAGCCTACTTTCCCAAGGCTACCGCTCTTTTCATACCACTCCTCCCGGAGCCCTTCTAAATCTCTTCTTAAATCCTCCTGGCCCTGTGCTATCTCTTGATTCGCCTCGCCCTTCTTACCCGTGCCCGCAGCACGGCCAATTTCACGGTTTAATTCTTTTTGTCGTTCTTTGAAATCTTTTAATTCCTCCAAGTCCTTGGCAAGATCATTTAACTCTTCTGCCGGGTCTTTACTGGACTCCTCCTGTTCTTTTTCTGGTTTTCCCGCACTCTCCTCTTTGCTTTCTTTTGGTTTTCCTTTTCCCTTCGCTTTTTGCTTCTGCATTTTCTGCATCAACGCATAAATTTGAACCAATTTTCGAAGAGTTTTTTCAGAGGGTTCTAAAGATTCATCCAACATTTGATCACCGGCATAGATCTCGGTTTGCTCGATGTGATAGGTGGCTTCGTTTAATAGTTCCCCAAGATCGATCCCGTCCACGATTGGAAATTGGCCCTCAAACTCATCGAATACCTTGGTCATATCATTTTTCAGGCTCAGTGAATCAGTCACTATGGCAAGACTAAGTTTTTCTTTCTTAAACTTATCTTCCAGTAATGCATCGTAGGTGGAACGAATGATTTTCTTGGTTCGGTTAATAAAATCCCGTACCGGTATTTCCTTCTGCTCCCCATCCATTTGTGCATCTGACTCAGTGGAATTTCCCTCCGGTGGAAGAATCTCAATAAAGTAAATCTCTGAACGGGCAATCTGACCATCAGGTTCTTTATTATCTATCGCCAGTGCCATGTAGGTTATGACATCTCCAATCGCCAACGCCATTTCGTTCAGATCCAATACGTAGGAGATCGTTTTCTCCTTTTCCACAGGACCCACAAATATGGTTTCCTCTTCTTTTTCTCCTGCATGTGAAATATTAATTCGAACATCGGTCACTCCGTGATCGTCGGAAGAATAAACCTCTAATAGTAGACTGGCATCAGATGCTAACTGTAAATCTTTTGCAGGTTCTGTTATTTCCACCACGGGAGGTTCATCTGGGATTGGAGCAAAAAGGAATTCTTCATAGACGACCGGATCACGGTGGGGAAAGTCCAAGTCTTTGAGATAAACAACCCCCTTCCATTCAGTCTCTAAAACATGATCGGTGGTAAAAGAATTTGCGTCTACCCTCTCCAGTGGAATCTCCAATTCACCAGATAATATAAATGCACCGACATTTTCTGGTTTATCCTCAACTGATAAGTTCAAAATCATACGACTTCCCTCAGGTGCTCGGAAATAACCGAAGCCCTCATGAGAAATTTTTTCCATTTTCAAGTAATCAGGCGGAGTAATTTCCCAATTAAATGTGCTGATTGAAGGGGGATCATACGCCTCCAATAATTGCCATTCACTTTCCAGTGAAGGAGTAACGACTCGGTAGCTAAAATCACTTTGAAGAGAAGGCACTACAAATTCGAAACGTCCCATGATCGGGGTTCGTAGCATTTCCAAGCTTTCAATCATTCCATTTTCTTCAAACTCAATAAACGCTTTTTTCTGTCCGCGGTGCCCACGGGTAACATCTGCAAAAACAGAAATATCTGTTCCGCGGCTAAATTCTTTGCTTGCCGGGTACTCCTCCAATTTTGTGGAACCAGTTTTTGTGGTAAAGAGAAATAAGCCAGGTTCACCAGACAACGAATCCATCGATTTTTGCAGAGGACTTCGATCCACACTCCATGCTGTAAAAAGGAGACTCAGCATTAACCCAAATACTAAAGAAGCCCAAAACCTGGGTGGGGGGCGTGTACCCTCAGTCCAGACAATCTCGCTGGCCTTTTCCTCCGTTTGACGAAGGACCCGATTTTCCATAAAAGTCAAAGAACGTTGTTTCGATTTATCCTCCAACTCCACGGCACAATTAAGCAGATCCAGTAAATCAGGGTTTGATTGCTCCACTTGCCTTGCCAAATTTTTCACCGAGGGCTTTTTAGTCCAAGAACGAACTAAGAGAATCAAGAAAACAGCAATAGAAAAGACAGTTGTCGAAATAACCCAGTTAAAGGCAGCACTTTCAAGGATGGGATAAACTGAATCGTAAAGATCTAGTAAATAGAGCAAACAGGGCCAGCAGAGCAGGCCAATCACCAAGGCAAACAAAGATCGACTGAAAATAAAAAATCGAGCTTCCCGTTTGATAAACTCTAGAAAATTAGGCATGAATTTGTTTTTGTGCGTTAGAATTCTGACGGGGACGAGACCAAAGCATTTCTACAATCAAGAGAGTAGTGGCTAAAATTGCAAACCACATCCATAAGGGATTACTTTCTTCCTCGGAGTCACCCCCCTCAACAGTGGAAGATGTGGAATCAACTCCCGGGCCACCAAGGCTCTCTGTTAGTTCATTCATAGAAAATGTATCAGGAGAGGATTCAGCTGAAGAAAGAACGACCTCTACCCATTGATCTTCAAATCGAAATGCTCCCGGTTTTTTTGCAATAAAATTTCCCGAAACGCCAATCAATTCCTCGCCAGGCTCAATTACTGGCCATGAACGCGACACACGTTCCACTCCCTGAGTTAACTCCATCAGCAGCGGTAGAAAAGAGTTTCGCAGGGGAAGGTCTGTCCATGTCGTATTCATCCGAAAAGGAAGGAAAACTAATCGTCCTCCCCCGTCAAAAGGTTTGATTAAGGCTAGAGGACGACCCTCCCGATCTCGTAAGGGAACCTCGATTCCCTCGGAACTTGTCCCAGGCTTCATGATTCCAAATCGATGAATAGCAGAAAGGTACAAGTCACGAGCAGCTTTGCCGGCAAAGACTTCCGACAGAGCAGAACTGGACTCTAATGCGCCAATGCGAAAAGGATTTTTGCTCTGTACCGCTCCACCCGCCACTCGGACAAAATTATAATCAAAAAACTGATTCGATTTTAAAATTGAAACCGTAGAGGAAAAGGGTTCGCCTGGAGTGATCAAGGCCACCCCACCCTTGGAAATATATTTCTCAATCAATCCGCCCAATTGTTCCTCTTCAAACCATTTCCCCAAGCCTAAAATCATTAGTAACTGAACCTCCAACTGGTCATCTCCTAATCGTAACGCGTCTGCACGGTCCTGATCCCATTCCCAACGATTCCAGCCATTATCGCCAGAGCTCGCAACTGCGGTTTTTAAAAAAGACTTTTCCTGATCTGTTTCATCATTTTCAAATTCAGGCATCCAAAAACCAAACCGGCGAGCGGGGGGTGCTTTTAACCATACAGATCTTTCATTATCGAGTGCGAATGCATCTCCCTCCACTAATTGAACTTTAGCGAAAGAAAAATCCCCCTCCTTGATCACAAATTGAGACTGTACAGAACCGTAGGGGGCAATCGAGACAATATTTTTGGCTTTTACTTTTCCACCTGCAATTAATTCTACCTCTGCGGTCTTATTGGTATCGTCCCAATTTCGTATAACAGTCCATACTCTTATCTTGTCGGGACCCGCCGGTACTGCCCGGGCTTCTAACACACTTAAGTTATTCTGCCTTTTACCCTCAATTTCACTTTCCCCTCCCACTTTTATTAATTCATAGGTAATTCCAGAATTCTGTAAATCAGTGTAAGCGGTTTGCCAATCGGACTCTTGAAAATCACTCAGAATGTATAACTTTCGTTCTTTTGCTTTTTCAGAGAACATAGCGGGAGTTTGATCGAGCAGGACTTGGGCATTTCCTCGACTCCAGTCAGGAAGCAAGTTTTGAATCTGTGCCTTGATTGAATCACGATCATTTCCAATCTCGATTTTATTCAGGATAGTGTTTCCAAAAGCAATAAATCCCACCTCGTTTTCCGACTTTTCCAAAATTGTTAAAGCTTTTTCCTTCGCCTCTTCAATCCCCCCCCATCCCCCCATACTGGGCGATAGGTCGATTGCAATTAAAGTTTCTTTATTCTGCCCTTCTAGAGAGGGCGTGGAAGGAGATTTCCAATACGGGTCAGCTAATAAAAGAGAGAGGATAATAAAAAGAAGAATTCGGACTAGTAAAAGAGGGATATCCGAAGGAGTACGTTTTCCCGTACGGGGAATTTGGGACGGGCGAATGAAACGCAGAGAAGAAAAATAAAACTTTTCTGTCACCCGACGATAAGCCATGTGTGCAACCACAGGCAGACCAATCGCAAGAGCGGTCCACAAGGCAGCAGGTTGAGCAAATTCGATCACTTTACATCAAAAATTTAGATTCATTTACGATTCCTCATACCAAGAAAACGACGCATGGCATGTCCCAGGTCTTGGTTGGTAATCAAACTTTCAAATTCGGCAGATACAGAGGAAAGCTTTGTTTTAAGATCATCACAAAACTCAGACATATCCTTTTTGTACTTCTCTCGAATGGCAGGAGGGGAAGTTGAAACTTCTCGCTCCCCTTCTAATTCTGCAAACCGTAATGCTTCGCCTTCGGGCAAATCGATTTCATCAGGATCTAAAACCTGCAGACATAAACATTCATATCGAGAAGAAAGAGAAAATCGAAGTCGCTCGGTTAAAGTATTCTCAGCTTCAAGGAAATCAGATAAAAAGACCACCATTGCACGTCCAGGCAAACCACTCGCCATTCGATCCCATGCAAAATCATGTGCGTTTTTCCCTTCTGCCTTCAGACCCTGCAGAGAAGAAAAGACACGGTTCAATTGACCCGTTCCCGAATTGGGACGAATCCATTCACGAACCTCGTCCGAATAGGCAAATAATCCAATACGGTCCCCTTGTCGATTGGCCAAATAGGCAAAACAAGCAGCTAACATGCTTGCATAACGAAGTTTTGAACAGGATGCTCTTTTTCCCTCGTATCCCATAGATGCACTTACATCCAATACCAAGCAGACCGTAAAATTAGTGTCTTCCTGAAACGTTTTGGCAACCAATTCGTCTCTTTTTGCAAATACTTTCCAATCAACCAACTTCAAGTCTTCTCCGCGAGAATAAGGTCGGTACTGAAAGAACTCACTTCCCCTGCCCTGTCGCAAACTTCGATGAATTCCTGGCATTGCACCATCCACAACCACACGGGCAAGAAGTGAATAATCTTCAATACTGTGAAGGTGGCTAGGATCCAGTAGTTTTTTATCAACCATTAAAGTCGCTCTTAATAAGAAAAGGACTGAGTAAAATAATCTGAATTATTGCGGTACTTCTTCCAGCAAATGCGCGATAATATCATCCGAATCCAAACCTTCTGATTCGGCAAAAAAGCTGGGCAGTACGCGATGCCTTAGTGCAGATTTGGCCATAAATTTAACATCTTCACAGGAAACATTAGGTCTACCCGATAAAAGCGCCCGAGCTTTACCCGCCAAAATTAATGCCTGAGCCCCTCGTGAACCAGCACCCCACTTGACTCGCTTGCTTGTCCAGTCATCACATTTCTCAGATTGTGGACGCGAGGCAGAAGCAAGAGAAACTGCGTAGGTAACGACATTTTCTGGTGCAGGAACCTGACGGGTTAAATTCTGTAAGGAAATAATATCTTCTGCACCCAGCACAGGTTGTGGTTCTTCACGATCAAGCCCTGTGGTTTCTCCGACCATTTTAATCTCATCCTCGATGGGTAAATATTGAATCACTGGATTAAGAAGAAACCGATCAAGTTGAGCTTCTGGCAATGGATAAGTTCCCTCCAGTTCAATTGGGTTTTGGGTGGCAAGAACGAGAAAAGGAGCATCCAATGAACGGGTTTCTCCCGACACTGTTACCTGTCTTTCTTCCATCGCTTCCAACAGTGCAGCCTGCGTCTTGGGCGGTGTCCTATTAATCTCATCGGCTAATACGATATTGGTAAATATGGGACCCGCCGAAAACCGAAAACTTCTTTTACCAGTGGATGGATCTTCATCCACAACTTCAGTACCAACAACATCTGCTGGCATCAAATCGGGGGTAAACTGAATACGCTTAAAGCCTAGACTTAAACATTTTGATAATGTTTTAACCAATAATGTTTTCCCCAATCCGGGAATTCCGGTAAGTAGGCAATGTCCTTTTGCTAGTAAAGTGACCAGTAATTGCTCGATTACATCGTCCTGTCCAATAATTCCCTTACGAATTTCTTTCAGTAACCGATCACGGGTTTCAGGTAATTGTTCAAGGGTTGCTTCCACATTATCCGATTTTGTCATATATATTATTTATGTATTTTTTAAAAGTAAGTAGGGCAAATTGTAATCTGAGAATATTTTTAATATCTAGTCATATTCAAATCGGATATATTTAATCTTTCTTGCTTTGACCGGTAATAGCAAGAAGTCGATCCCACTCCTCAATAAATTTGGTTAAGTGCTCTCGTCCGGCGGCGATTTCATCGTTCAGTAGTGTTCGGACTAACTCCTGTTCCATCTCATACTGTTCGGATGTTAATAGCCCTGAAAAATGGGCCACTCTTGCCCAAAGTAAGTGTGTGGTAAATGCATCAAATTCATTGTAAGCCACAATTTCATCCAGTTTTCCTTCCGCCCACATATCCGCAACTGAATCTCCACTCACATCGATTTTACCGGGAATCCCACTGAGTGTTGCTGCTTGATGAAGTGAGGGACGATCCCGGTACTGTCCCAGCGCATCTGCCAAGTCGACATTATATTCTGAATTTCGTGCATCAAAGTAATCGACTCCAAGCCATGGCTTGTCAGGGCGGTCCGAAAACCCGAACCCAGGTAAGCCGTTAACTATGGCACGTTGCACAATAATAGGAACATCTGCCTGTGCAGAATTGTAGCCAACAAGCTGAGGTTTTTTTCGCCCCACAGATTTTAAAAATGTTACCAATAATGCCTTTTCTTCACTCTTAGCAGGATCATTTGGATCGATGGGTAAAGAGATGAGTTTTAATTCTGCTCCACCTGGAACTTTTTCTCGAAGAATCCCGGCAAGAGATACAATCCGACATAAAATGGTCTTTAAGTAGGGTTTAAAATCATCCGGATCCCCGTCTTTCCGGGCCGCACTCCACAATGCTTCAAAAGAAACTTTGGCCTTCTCCCCGGGTTCATTAACGGGTTCAGTCTGGTGAAGAATTTCTCCCGATTTGGGATCGGGAATCCATTCCACATCAAAAGAAAAAACGGCATCTGCAAGTAATTTAAGCATTTATAAATTGGTTTAATGTTAAGATGGAAGAACTTCAGCAAAAAATCGCTCTGCCTTTTCATAGCCATCCGGAATGGTAATAATTTCAGCTTTCTCATCATCCACTAGGATGGTGTGTTCAAAATGAGCAGAGGGCAATCCATCGACTGACAAGGCCGTCCAACCATCCTCAGCCATTCGAATTTGTGCACTTTTCATGTTCACCATAGGCTCGATGCATATGGCCATTCCCTTTCGAAACTTCATACCGGTTCCCCTTTTTCCAAAATTGGGTATTTGTGGATCTTCATGTAACGATCTTCCGACCCCGTGACCTACAAAATTGGTAATTACTGCAAATCCTGCTTTTTCGACATGATTTTGTACTGCCTCAGAAACATCACCCACTCGATTCTTATTTACTGCCTTTTCAATTCCGCGGAACAAGGACTCTTCAGTCACCCGCAATAAATTTGCCACTTCAGGTGAAACTTTCCCAACGGGAACAGTCCGGCAATTATCTCCAATAAACCCATCCTCCCGAATGCATACATCCACAGAAATAATATCTCCCTCCTTTAACACTCTGCCCTCAACACCAATACCATGCACCACTTCGTCATTTACTGACAAACAGGTGAAGGATGGAAAAACCCGATGCCCCGAACGATATCCCTTACAGGCACTCTTAATCTTCATGGTGGCCATTAACTCTCCGCCTGCTTCATCAAGCTCCAAAGTGTTCATTCCTGGTTTTACCATACTGCAAAGTCGATCGAGAACTGTGGCTGCGGATCGACTAGCTCTGCGCATTTTTTCTTTATCCTTAAAGTTTTTACAAATCACACCAATTTTTTCGTATGAAATTCGCTCGCATACAACCACAAAAGAGTAAATTTTGTTAACATGTTCTTCTTACCCATCTTTTCAATGGCGATATGAAACATGCCCCGACTACGAGTTGGAGGAAATGATACAGTATTAACGGGCAGATAATTCGGATTTCTAATTCAGGTTCCCCCGCGAATAGAAGCCCAGCTAAAGGTAAGCCCATGACTAATGATTTTTGGCTAATACAGAAAAATTTTGCCACACGGACTCTCGGACTTTTTGAAAATATCAAACTTCCAGACCAACTTAAAAATAAGTGAAAAAGTAGAAATATAAATAAGAAGGGAAATAAAAAAATAATGGAGTTAAGAAAATCAACTTCTCCCCGAAGCAGAATGCTTTTGGACAAGGAGAGATAGGCAAGAAAGAGAATGCATCCAAAAGTGATTCTTTTTAAATGTTCATCGAATCGACTCTCTTCGTTCCCTAAAAAGACTTTTCGCCCAAGCCATCCCACAAAGCTGGGAAGCAATACGAACATGAATAGTTGAGGCAGAATGTATTTCCCCGCTGCAAACCACTCGTTGAAAACTCCAACATTTGGAGTAACAATCAAGATTGAACAGGCAAGGGGGACCCATAATATGGCGAGAAAATTCGATAGCGTGGCATGTCCAAGTGCGAGGTCTGAATCTCCATTCGACATCGAGGTGTAAACTACACAACTTGAAATGGTTGTAGGTAAAACTGACAAAAAAATAAAGCCATCCTTCCATGCAGTTGGTAAAAAATTATTCGCGTGAAGAAATAAAACAAAAAATAAAGGTCCCACAAAAATGGCACCCTGAACGAGTACTAAATTACGATAATCCTTAAACAGAGTAGGAATTCGGTTTGCATTTAGATTCCAACCCTGAATCAAAAATACGAGCACCACTGCAAATTGAGAAACAGAATTGGAGAAAAAAGTATTCAACCATAGAGCACCATTCGGCCATTCCCACGCCCCAAAAAAGGTGAGTAATAACCCCAATAATAATCCTGTTCCATTTGGAAAAACTCGCATGATACTTTGTTTTAAACTATAGCAATTGTTGTCTCATATTTTTATCATCTCACCAACTTATAAAGAATTTAACCTTCTATTATCATGCCCAACTCAATACGAGTCTTAACAGTTGATGCTGCTGGTACTCTCATTAAACCATGGCCATCCGTTGGAGCAGTTTATGCAAAAACAGCTCGAAAATATGGTATCGAAATTAATGACAAACAGGTGGATGAAAGATTTTACGAAGTTTTTGGACAGGCCCAAAAAGACAAGAAGATTACATTGGGCGAAGAAAAGGATTTTTGGAGAGAGGTAGTAACCCTTACTTTTAAACCGTTTGCAAAGGGGCAGGACATCGACCCCATCTTTGAAATTTTATGGGATCTTTTTGCAGAAGGTGAACATTGGCGAATTGCGGAGCACGCTGAATCGACCTTAAAAACACTCCGCTCGAGAGGCTATCGATTAGCCGTTCTATCCAATAATGATTCCCGGCTTCGATCGGTCTTAGAAGATCATAATATGACCCCACTATTTGATGAAATTTTCATCTCTTCTGAATTGGGTGTTGAAAAACCAAACCCGGCTATTTTTCGGGCTGTCGAGGATAAGATGAAAGAAAAGCCTGATGGCTTCCTGCATTTGGGAGACAGTTATTCAAGAGATTTTATGGGGGCGCAAAAAGCCGGTTGGTCTGCTCTGCTATATGGACTTCCAATCATTGAAAAATCACAAATCACTTCGTTTTCTGAATTGCTCGATCATTTACCATGATTGAAATTGGAAAACACCTCCCTCTCCCCAATCTCAAAAAATTGAACTGTGCGGAAATCGCGATCAGGTCCAAGGGAGAAGAAGGATTTATTGCCTACTTCGATTTCCAAGAAGCTTATTGTTTAGACTGTAAAAAAGTTGCCGATGGCCTGGGCAAACTGACCGAAAAACAATCACCTTCCTCGCTAAGCTTTTCAGGCTGGCTCGGCTTTTTGGGATACGAATTTCTTTCTGCCAATCTTGGATTAACCCTTCAATCGCCCCGTGACTTAGAGGTACCAGATGGATGGTTTGGCCGTCCACAAAGCATTATTCACATCCTGCCCAATCAAACCAAAATTGAATCAACCCTGCCCGAACGAGAGCAACAGATTGCACACGTACTCGAATTTTCAGACCTTTTCGATCTCAATCAGGTGGTATTCGCTACATCATCTCAAAAATGCAACCTTAGCTATCCAGAATATGAAAAAATTTTTGCGGGTGCACGAGAAGCAATCCTAGATGGAGAAAGTTATCAGATTAAAATTTCCCAACGATATGAAGCGAAAGTTAAAATCGAGCCCATCCTCGCATTTTCGAAACTCAGTCAAGCCAATCCTGCACCCGAATCATTTTTGCTACAGACTCGAAAATTTTCCCTTGTCAGTTGTTCACCAGAGGGAGTGATTAATCGAAAGGGAAATCATATTTCCACCCGACCAATTGGTGGAACTTACGAACGAAACGAAAATGAAAATGACAGCTCGATAATTAAACGATTTTTACAGGATCCGAAAGAGGTGGCAGAACATAATATGCTCGTTGATCTCGAACGTAATGATCTATCCACAGTCTGCATTCCCGGATCTGTACAACTGACTCGTTTTAGGGAAGTTGAAACCTACTCCCATCTTCACCATCTGGTATCCACGATCGAAGGAACTCTTCAAGAGAATGCTGGAGTAAATGAAATTCTCACTGCCATGCTTCCCGGGGGTAGTATTACAGGATGTCCAAAAATTCGCACAATGGAATGGATCGATCGATTGGAACCCTGCTTTCGCGGTCCATACACAGGGAGCTTTGGAATTATTTCTGACCAAGGCGATCTTTCTCTTAATTTAATTATTCGCTCGATGCTCATTCTTGACGAGTATTGCTACACTCAGGCGGGAGGGGGCATTGTCGTCGATTCAACGCCCCAATATGAATACAATGAAAATAAGCTCAAGGCACAGGCATTGCTTGATTTACTCTCATGATTCTTGTAGTTGATCACCAGGATTCCTTCACCCGAAATTTGGAACATCTCTTAGCTAATTTTGACGATGTATTAGTAGTTGATCGAAAGAAAATTACACCCACACATATTCAAGATGCACAAGTAATCGTTTTGTCTCCGGGTCCCGGAAAACCGGATGATTATCCAGAGACACAATCTATGTATCGGGAAATTCTTGGTTTCAAACCGATACTCGGAATTTGCCTCGGATTTCAACTAATTCTGCAAGAGGAAGGCGGACAGGTGATTCGACAAAACCAAGTATTACACGGGGTGGAAACAGAGATTGAAATTATTCCCAATACCCGAACCTATGATCAAATTGACAAAAACTTAAGGGTTGCCAGGTATCACTCGCTTCAGATCGAAGAAAAAAGTCTTTCTTCGGTTACAAAATCAATCCTGATTACTGGAATCGACCCACTTCGAAAAGTTCCGCTTTCTTTCGAGGACTTGGACCGGAAACTCTTTGGATTGCAATATCACCCAGAATCCTTTCTATCAAAACAAGGGAAACGGATTATTCAAAATATTCATCATGCATGCCTGGACAATATCGGGGGATCCAACCCCACACCCTGAACCTTGGGGGCAGATCGGGGCTTTTTCCACCCTTCGCTTATTTCCAAATCGATTGATTCCCTTTCGATGCGCTTATTTGGCCAGATTGCTTGAATCGGCGACTCTTTTACAACTACCCTGGATCCCGGAACTCGCTCTTCTCAAGGAAAGACTCGATCAATATTTATCAAAATCTGCAATTGAAGAGGGACTTATCCGCATCTGCCTATTTGAAAATTCGATTGGAATTTCAGGTCGGCCTGCAAAATCAGATGGAAAACCAGTTAATGGCCGCCTCCTTCAGTACCACCGACCTATCCCTCGTGCAAAATCAACACAGGAAAAAGAACTTTACGGAAGATTATCAGAACTTGATATTTCTACAGAGGACTGGATTATAAACGATCCAAAAGAAAACGAGATTCGTGAATCCGCAACCAGTAACCTTATTTTTGTTCGTGGTGACTCGCTAATCATTCCAGAAAAACAAATCCTTCCCGGTGTCATCCTTTCTCATCTCCTACCCGCCCTCGCCCATTCATTCCGAATTATTCGAGCAACTCCGAAGGCTCATGATTTATCTCAATACAACGAAATCCTTCTCTGTGGCACGGGCCGAGGCGTGGCTCCGCTTTCTGCACTGTCTGAACTAAATTGGTCTTCAAGTTCTGATGCCGTATTAAAGCAGGTTAGATTGACCTACGAAAATCTCTTAAAACGATCAGATGCCTGAATACTTTTTTAATGGACAAAGGTTTAACTTAAAATACCCCGCGGTAATGGGGATATTGAACCTTACCCCCGACTCTTTTAGTGATGGTGGACTTTTTAATGACCCCACAATTGCTGCGGAACAAGCCAATTTAATGTATCAACAGGGAGCGCAAATTATCGACCTTGGTGCAGAAAGTACCCGGCCTGGAAGTGAACCTGTCTCTGAACAAGAAGAACTATCACGGCTCTTGCCTGTCCTTGAAAAACTACCCAAGGATCAATTTTTAATTTCATTGGATACCACAAAACCACTGGTTGCAGAAGCAGGATTGCAGGCAGGTGCTCATATCATTAACGATGTTTCAGGAGGAAATCACGAACTACTTAATCTCGCGGAGAAACACCACGCAGGCTTTGTATTAATGCATGCAAAAGGATCTCCTAAGACCATGCAAATTAGTCCAACATATCAAAATGTAGTCGAGGAAGTCCGGGCCTTTTTCGATAGTAAAAAAGACGACCTTATTCAAAGACAATTACCTCGGATTTGGATTGATCCAGGAATTGGTTTTGGAAAAACACTCGAACATAATTTAGTAATAATGCGCAACCTATCGAAGTTCAAAGAGGAAGAATGGGGCTTATTTCTTGGCTCTTCAAGAAAGTCGTGGATTGATCAATTGTGCAATGCCCCTACTCCCTCCGATCGACTTGGCGGCTCGATCGCCTCGGCCCTTGCCTCGATCCTTCATGGGGTGGAAATCATTCGAGTTCATGATGTACAGGAAACCACCCAGGCAATCTCAGTAGCCAAAGAACTCGCCCTTTTTAAATCAATGCCCTAAAAGATTTCTACATATGGGAAAAATTCAATTAGTGGGAATAGAAGTGATGGCAAGAATTGGCTTACTGGAGGAAGAGCAATATGCGCCGCAGGACCTTTTGGTCTCTCTCGATCTTTCCTACGATTTTGAAAGTATTAAGATTTCTGATGAAATTTTGGAAGGGATTGATTACCGCGATCTTATTTCACATGTGCGCGATTTTGCCTCCTCTTATGATGGTAAAACCTTAGAACGATTTGCCCATTTACTCGCAACTGAGATTAAAGAAAAATTCCCTGTCGAGAAAGTCCTTCTTTCAGTCGATAAACCACGATATACCAAAAAACTGGGCTTAAAGGAAATCAGAGTTGAGGTTGAACGCTAATGCATACATCGGCTTAGGTGCAAATTTGGGAAAACCAAAGGACACTTTTGAAAAAGCCCTCGATTTAATATCTCAATTCGCCACGATCGGAAAACTATCCCGTCTTTATCATTCAGCTCCCTTTGGCTTCTCGGAACAGCCTCCCTTTACCAATGCAGCGATAACAATTTCTACCTCCCACTCCCCAAACGATCTTTTGATCCGTCTTCAGGATACGGAAAAAAAATTGGGAAAAAAAGTAATTCATAAGAATGGACCGCGTATAATCGATCTTGATCTACTGTTATGGGGAGATCAAATTATCGAAACTAAGGAGCTTATATTACCACACCCGGGAATACTAAAACGAGATTTCGTTCTCCTTCCATTACTTGACTTAAATCCCGACCTGATTCACCCGGCTTGGGGTGCAAAAACACTGAAGTCCGCATTAAGCGGACTTCAGACAAAATTTATCGAGAACCTTCCCGAAGACTGGAATTATTAACTATTGCATTAGTCTCTGCTGCTCAGACTCATCAAAACCTGAAGGATGTAAAAGAAGAGAAGAGCAACCGAAGCAAATAAGGAGAGTGAAGCCGCCACATGTTGGTCGGTATGATATCGGTGTAAAATATTAGAGGTGCTGTAAAGAACAGATCCCCCCGCGAACAAAACCATAACCAAGGAGAATACAAGGCCCAAAGAAAAACCGAAGATCATACTGCATAAGATAAATCCTAATGCAACAAATCCACCCATCGAAAGAAAGCTCCCCATAAAGGAGAAGTCTTTTTTAGTGATAAATACCGTGGCAGTAATGCCACCAACAAGAAGTAATGTCATTAAACCAGCGGTCGCAATCAAACCTTCACCCGCATAATTTGTGGCAATGTACAAAAGCGGAAGAAAAACTATTGCCTCCGCTACCACAAATAAGCCTAAGCCTAAATACTGCATTTGCTGTGAGGTCTGTGAAGAAGCAAGTTTGTTCGCAAGATAACTCACACCCATGAAAAGTCCTAAGACAATCAACCAACTCATTCCCCCTATCATGCTTGATACTAAACTAGGAGCAAATGAAGAATGGACCAAATAATATTCCACAGCAATAAAGCCAAGAAGAGCCACCGCCAGGTGGGCATAAGTTCTACGGATAAATGCAGCTCTTTCAGAAGCTGGACTGTTTGCCACAGATTGTAAGTCGTACACTTGTTCTTTCATAATATTGTCCTTTTAAATAAGTTAAAGTTTTTTACCAATCAAAATTACACACTAGCGAATGGGATCAAGATTTTCAAGCAATAGAAATTGGTTTTAAGCAAATTTCTCTCCTTTTCGAAGGGAACGGGCAAAAGATACTAGCAATTGAACCACTGCTTCCAGATCATTCAAGTCGATCACTTCGCTTGGAGTATGCATATATCGAAGGGGAATACCCACTAATCCAGTCGGTACTCCATTGCGGGCAATTTGAATGGCCCGAGCATCGGTTCCCGTTGGACGGGGATCTGCTTCGATTTGAACCGGCATTCCCTCTTTTTCCGCACAATCCATCAATCGATCAAATACGGCCGGATGCACATTCGGACCACGGGTAAGAATCGGTCCGCCTCCTAGAGTAAAGGCCCCAAATTTACGATGATCCGCATCCGGATGATCTGTTGCGTGACTCACGTCGACGGCAAGAGCAACATCGGGGTCCGCCAAATGAGCGGATGTAATCGCCCCCCTTGTGCCGATTTCTTCCTGGGATGTGGAAACTGCCACCACTTTGCATGCCGGCTTTTTTCCTTTCGCCAGTCGAAGTAAAGCTTCGTTCACAGTGTAGGCTCCGGATTTGTCATCAAATGCACGGGAGACTGCCAAAGGTCCATGGAGCTTTTCAAATCCGTGGACATACACCGCAGGGTCGCCAATAGTAATCCGCGAAAGTGCTTCTTTCTTATCCTTCGCCCCTATATCGATCCACATTTGGTGCATCTCTGGCACTTTTCTTCGATCTTCAGGTGTCATTAAGTGAATAGCCCGTTTACCGGTCACTCCACGAATGATCCCTTTTCGAGTCATAATATCAACCCGTCTACCCGAAATCATTGCTCGGTCATGGCCACCAATCGCATCAAAATATAAGAAACCTTTTTCGTTTACATGTTTGATAATCAGACCCAGTTCGTCAATATGACCGGCAAGCATGAGAGTGGGAGACCCCTTCTCACCCAGCGTAGCGTGGCAACTGCCCAACGCATCCACAATAAACGAGTCCGCCACAGACTCCATTCGTTTGCGCACTACCTCACGAGCTTCCTCTTCGTAACCGGAAGGGGAACGGGCTTGTAATAACTCCTTTAAAAAAACGGGCGCAATTGGATTACGCGGTGCGGATTTAGGTTTTGTATTCTTTGGCATGATAAAAAGATTAGAAGTTTCAATTTTACTGTCCCAACACTTGATTGGCAAGTCCGACTGGAAGTAGGGTTCTTTTTTGCATCGCGAAAATCGAAAAACCTCTTATGCAAAGAGGAATGACAATTTATCCAGCAATCGATTTAAGAAAAGGACGCTGCGTTCGTCTATTCCAAGGAAAAGCCGACCAAGAAACAGTCTACTTTGAAAACCCGGCTGAACCAGCAAATGCGTGGAAGCAGTCTGGTGCCACACATTTGCATGTGGTCGATCTCGATGGCGCATTCGACGGTGCATCTGCTAATCTAGAAGCGGTTCGCTCCATTCTAAAGGTGGAAGGACTCCAAGTACAACTTGGTGGAGGAATGCGAAGCGAAGAAGCAATTGAAGGCGCTCTTTCCTTGGGTCTTAAACGAGTAATAATTGGTACCCGTGCCTGCTCTGAACCAGAATGGGTGGGTGGATTAGTTCAGAAATTTGGGGCTGAAAAAATAGTGGTCGGAATTGATGCAAAAGATGGATTGGTTGCCACCAAGGGTTGGGTTGAAACTTCGACAACAAATGCCATCACATTAGCCAAGGAATTGGAAAGTCTGGGAGTCCGTTGGATTATCCACACCGATGTGGCCACAGACGGTGCAATGAAGGGCCCCAATTTAGAAGCCCAAAAACTAATGGCCGAAGCAGTACCGCAATGCCAAGTAATTGCATCCGGTGGAGTGACTCGAGAAAGCGATGTAACCGATCTTGAAAAGCTTGCCACGCAATTCCCTAATATCGAAGGTGTAATTGTTGGAAAAGCCCTCTACGAAGGTACCGTGTCTCTTCAAAATTTATGTGGTTAAAAAATTTTCTACTTTTAACTTATTTTAATAATTAAGCATTTAATAATTAAAATGAACTTGCAAAGAACTTAAGAGAACTTTTGACTTGATAATAGTAATTTTCCTGCACCTATTTTAAAATACCCTACGAATTATGACTAAAATATCCTTCGATGTAGACTTCAGTAAAGATCCCGAGCAAATCCTTAAAGAAATACAAGAGCGAGCCAAAGCTGAAGTTGAAAAACGTGAAAACAAAGAGCGCAATGCCGCATACCTTTCCAAACTACATGAATCAGTAAATGAAAAAATTGGTACTGAATTTAATACTGTAAGTGATTTAATCAGGGCATTGACCCCCTTTGCTGCACCCGCATTGAGAGACAAACTTTCGGGTACTACTGCAAGCGGTCGTCGCAAAACAATTTCGATGAACAAAACGATTTTTGAGGAGATTAAAAAACTCCTCACTGAATCCGATCCCAACAAGGCAGCCATTGCACGCAAAACCGGTGTCAGTGTGGTGCAGGTTAGAAAAGTGGCTGAAGGTGGATTTGACTCTAAGTACATCGGTTCTGATTCTAGTTCCGGATCCTCTTCAAAACCCAAAGAAAGCCCAAGCTTACCTTCAATTGCTCCTCCCCCCATTATTGAAGAGGAAAAAATTGAACAAACGGATTTGGAAGAGATGGCCCCCCCCCCCGCACCAGCACTCAAGGACAATGATAATTTTTCCGACAGTGCTGACGACTCTGAAATAAACTTAGAGGAAGATAAGCCGACACCCTCCTTGCCCTCATTTGGTGATGATGAACCTGCACTTCCTCCCCCTGCACCTTTGGATATTGCTCCTCCTCTTCCAGTTGAGGAACCCCAAGAGACTGACGAGAATGAGGCTGACCTTCTCCCACCACTTCCCAAGTTCACCCCCGCCCCTTTTGATGCTGACGAGGACATATCAGAAAATACTGAGGACGAAGTTTCTCCCCCTCTCCCCTCATTTGGCGATGAGGAACCTGCACTTCCTCCCCCCGCCCCATTAGATATTGCTCCTCCTCTTCCAGTTGAGGAATCCCAAGAGGCGGACGAGAGTGATGCCGACCTTCTCCCGCCACTTCCCAAGTTCACTCCCGCTCCATTTGTCTCAGATGAGGTAGAGGCAGAAAATCCAGTTGGTGAGGCGACCCCTCCTTTGCCATCATTTGGAAGTGAAAAACCTTCTCTTCCCCCTCCTGCACCATTAGATATTGCCCCTCCGTCACCGGACATAAGTCCACCTGCTCCCATTTTCGAGGAAGCAAATGAAAGCGATGTGCCAGAAGCACCAACACCACCCGCTCCTGAAGATATTCCGAGTGCACCCCCTTCTCCTCCCCCCATGGTTGCGAAATCATCTACTGGTGGATTAACGCGTCCACCCTCGGGACTGAAGCCAACACTCAAGCCAAAGTTAAGTACTGGAAAAAAAGGAAAACCTACACTTTCCCTAAAACCGAAATCTAAATCACCAGGCTTAAAGATTACCCGCCCCCCCATGCGTGGTACGCCTCCACCATCTCAATAAATTTCATTGATGATTTGAGTTCGACAAATGTCTTACTCTTTATCATAAGTTAATCAGGTAAGGGGCCGTAGCTCAGTTGGAAGAGCGCCACAATGGCATTGTGGAGGTCGTCGGTTCGAACCCGATCGGCTCCACCATTAAAAAATAGGGAAAAGCATAATTAAACAAAAGATATACTTCGCTTTTTACTTGGTTTTTTTATTTTTATTTTTTTCATGCGGAGAAAGTGAATTACGGGAAAAAGCGATCCAGTTATTTGACGAAAATGCTTCAATTCTAAGTTTGCAGGAACAAAACAATTCATCCGTCACCCGTTCTTCAGATGGCTTGCAGTTTACAGAAAGAGAAGATCAAAAAAAAGTTTCTCAAACGGTTGGCCTTACCCAAAAAGGAAAAGTTTCCTTCGAGGGTGACATGAAAGATGGAAAGCCCCATGGAAACTGGACCACTTTCTTTCCTGACGGACGACCAAGATGGAAGGGTGTTAAAAAAGAGGGGGTCAGTCACGGCCCTTTCACCATGTGGTATTCAAATGGTAAAAGAAAAATTGAAGGGAATTATGAAGAAGGAAAAAAGCATGGACTTTCCACGATGTGGCACTTGAACGGTGTAAAGTGGAAAGAGCAAAGCCATGATAATGGAAACCCAAGCGGAACTTGGCGTACCTGGGACAACAAGGGAGAATTAGTTGAAAGTATTGACCATCGCTCTACAGTTGAAAAATAAATTTCATTCGCCTACTATGAAAATCTCTTTTCCTCCGCCGATTAAATCAAATATCACAAGAAATCATTGAATATGGAACCTGTGCACATAACTGGGATGGGCTTGATTACAAGCATCGGAAATAATCGCGAGGCCGTGACGCAAAGCCTTCGAGAAATGAAACATGGAATTGATTTTCATCCCGAATTACAAGGTGATGATTCTCCTGTCAAATTAGCAGGAACTGTCAAAGAATTTAATCTTGAATCCTCCGATCCGGAAGATTGGACTTACCCGAAAGAATATCGGGTTCCTCGACCCATACTTCGAAGTTTTTCCCCTCATGTTCTTTATGCCTGGTGCGCACTGAAGCAAGCGATTGAAGATGCCAACCTGACCGAAGATGAAGTTCAGGACCCGGATTCGGGAATGTATACTTCTTCAGGAGGTTCAATGAGATCCATTCATAAACACTTTGAAAAAATGGATGCCCGTGGGGTCATGGCATGTAATCCACTCGCCATTGTCGCCTCCATTGCGGGGACATTATCCTTTAATTTAGTGGCCGCACTTGGTATCCGTGGATCTTCTACCGGACTCGTATCGGCCTGTGCCTCCTCCGGACATGCCCTGGGTATGGCTCTCGATGAGATTCGCCTTGGCAGGCAAAAAAGGATGATTGTGATCGGGGCTGAAGATTGTAATTTTGAAAGCATTGTACCTTTTTGTGGCATGCGCGCCCTCTCCCTTGATACTAATCCTGATAACGCATCCCGTTCCTTTGATGTGACTAGAAATGGATTTGTGGGAACCGGGGGCTCAGTCTGCCTGGTATTAGAAACAGAATCGGAAGTACAGCGTCGAAACGCTCAATCTTATGCTAAATTTCTAGGTTGGGGACAAGGTTCAGATGGGCACAATGTCGCCATCTCACATCCAGAAGGTCGCGGATTAAAATCTGCGATGTCAAATGCCTTGCGAGATTCAAAAATGAATCCCACCGATATTGATTATGTAAATGCACACGCACCCTCCACTTCAATTGGAGATGCCTCTGAAATGAAAGCACTGAAAGCCACATTCCCACTGCCTCAGGAGGTATTGGTATCGAGCACAAAGCCATTGACTGGACATGGTCTCTCACTCTCCAGCATTATGGAAGCTGCTTTTTGCTGTATCGGGCTAAAAGATCAATTCCTACCCGGTTCTGCCCATGTCACACAGCCCGACCCCGAACTCGGACACTTGAAACTCGTACAGGAAAGCAAAGATCAACCAGTGGACCGAGTCATGAGTAATAGCAGTGGATTTGGAGGGGCGAATGTCAGCGTAATCTTTGGAAAAGCATAACTTAAAATTTCCATCCGATGTCGCAATTGAGAAAATCGATCCTTGAAAGAAGGACCTCAAAACCAGCCACCTTCTCCAAAGACCCGCCCGATCCTCAACTCGTTCGTCAATTAATTGAAATCGCTCGCAACGCTCCTAATCATCATCGGACCGAACCAGCGCGTTTTTACTTACTGGATGAGAAAAAGATTAAAAATATTGGTCAACTATACGGTGAACTGGTAGCGGGAGATTGTTCCGACTCCCAATTAGTGGAAAGAGGAAAAAAGAAAACAATGGAATGGGGACAATGCCCCGGACTGCTGATTATAACCTGTCACACTGATCATAAATCCGAACTCGTTCAAAGAAAGCCCGCAGTAGTCGAAGAAAACTATGCGACCTGTTGCTGTATTTGCCAAAATATCCTCCTCCTCTTTCAGGAAGAAGGAATCTCATCCAAGTGGAGTACCGGGCCCGTTTGGAAACATCCCCAATTTTCAAAAACTGTAGGACTCTTATCGCCTGAGCATGAACGTGTAATTGCACTGATATTTTATGGAAAATCCACTAATCAAGCACCTCCCAGAGCTCTCTCTCCCATTGATCAACACCTAGTTGACTACCATTAAATCAAGTTCTCCATCAAGCTTCAGAAAAATCTTAATCCTTTGCGATTGACCCCAAGACAATCATTTGATTAATAAACCACTTGGTTTTACCATGGGAACGGCGAAATAGCTCAGTCGGTAGAGCAGAGGACTGAAAATCCTTGTGTCCCCAGTTCGATTCTGGGTTTCGCCACCACCCATGGTAAACAGTGACTTACAGCCGATTTAAAGCAAAATTTCAGGCCGAGTTACAACGAAAGTTACAACAAGCTCACCCACATATCAGCTTGTATAATATTATGTTTTTACATAATCAATCTACTCTCTTGATGCTGTGAGCTGGTTCAAGTGATCAATCAAGCTATCGTAGACTATCAAGCGGATCCCCCTCACATTCCCTCGCTTGCGTATTGAATGAGACCGAACAGGGGGCTTATGGCCGTTTCCCGAGGTAGGTAGTATCAATTGATTCATGTAGCCACGGCTTAACCCCGTATGCGGGCAAAGCTTACCCTCTTTAGGTAAACGAATAAATTCAGGCTTCATTGTGTATGCCTATCCGTTGAGTCGTTAAATTTGTTTTGAAAAGTTTCACCTTCATATAATTTTTCTTTCTTTTTAGAAATTAAAGTTGAGCCGTAAATTGGCTTTCGCTCAGAAACTTCATTAGTGAAGATGTCTGGTGTACATGTTTATTCATAAATTTCCTTTCTTCGATTTCCTGTAATTAGTTAAGGTTTCAATAAACTGTTCATTTGTAACAAGACTTATTTTGTGGTGGTCAAAGAGGTCTTCCATTCGATTGGTTACCTTTTCCTCAACCACCACAAATGCCATTTTCGCGCGGGTTACCCGTATTGATTCGCAAGCCTGAGTAAATATCGAATCAATACTGGTTATTCTCTTTCGGAATGAAACTGTGGCTTCCAATTCCTCGCTCTTATTATCTGATTTAGAAAGTATACCAATTTCGTAGTAAGGTGATTTACTCTTGGCCAATGGAACTCCCATAGACTTAATGGACTTCGTAATACTTTTCAAAATTACCCGTTCTTCTGCTGACGCTATTCGGCTCCGCACTCTGGGTTTGTTTCTTTTTTCATTTTCATAAAGAGAATAAAGTTTTGTTCTTTCTTTATCATTCAAATTTAACCCTTTCACCAATGCGTCCAATTTAACTTTCGATGGCAAAGCCTTATCATCAAGCCATACATACATTGAAGCACGAGTTACCCCTGTTTGATCCGCCAATTGATAAACCGAACAATCAACATTCTTGATAAGTTTTTTTAAGAAAACAGAAAACTTTTCTGAAGGCTCAACTACCCTTTTCGGGTATAAGACTCGAACCATATCATGAAATGTAAGTTTGGGAACTTTTGGCTTTTTAAAGGATCTGAGTTTTTCTGAAACCTCCTTATTACAACCG
>Ga0209425_10001227_pt1 | contig 29961 bp, 20 predicted proteins | sample COG_05_FD_184749 | JGI IMG/M metagenome (GOLD analysis project Ga0209425, IMG submission 184749) | Pelagic Microbial community sample from North Sea - COGITO 998_met_05 (SPAdes) (version 2) | ecosystem: Environmental > Aquatic > Marine > Neritic zone/Coastal water | place: Helgoland, sampling...
GATCTCTTTTTTGCAAAAGACATGCGTTGACTGAGATTTTTTGACGAATAATTGACGTTTTTGCCGCCAAAACTGCAAAAACAAAAAACACAGACACAACAAAGAAAAGGTAATGATATCTCTACTATAAGTCGGCTCTCTGATGAACTTTGCTTTACGCGCGCAACAGACAGACAGAGAGACAGAGAGACAGAGTTTTGGAGAATACGAATAACAATAACAGTAATAATAACGAGAGAAGAGAAGAGAAGAGAAAGAGATGACTTCTGAAAAGGTACCCCCTGCTGAGATGCATTTCATCGTCCAAAACGTGTCTAAAAAACACAACATCGGCACCATCTGTCGCAACTGCACCGCGTTTGATGTGAAATCCATGCACTTGGTTGGATCCGCGCATTACAACGTTTTTGGGTCGCAAGGATCGGACGCGCACGTGAAGATTGAACACCATCCAACGTTGGAGGAATGCAGGGAGACGATGAGAGAGACTTATAATGTTGAGGAGATTTTAGGGGTGGAGATTACCGAGGAGAGCGTGGACGTGGCGAAGTATCCGTGGAAAGGCAACACGGCTTTTGTTTTAGGTGAGTGAAAAATCGATGTACTTGTTGCCTTTTTTCTATTATGTCTCTCTCTCTCTCTTTCTTTCGTTGCCGCCGTTCTCTTTCATTCCTCTTTGGAGTTCTCCCGATTGACGTTCTCGTTCTCGACTCGCAACGAAAACAGGTAACGAAGGCCACGGGATGACCCCTCAACAAAAGAAAATCTGCGACGGTTTCGTCTACATAAAGCAATACGGCGCAGGTACGGCGTCTCTAAACGTCGCAGTCGCGTCGAGCATCGTCATGCACGAATTCGCAAAATATCACAACTATTCCGAACGCGCTCGCGAGGGGGAAAAATTTATCGTCGCCGAGAAGCCGCTTTCGCGCCGGCCGAAAGGCGTCGCCGTCGGGGTCGGTTGGACGCCGGAAATCGCGCGCAAAGAGCGGGAAATGAGAAGAAGACAAGCGGAGAACGAAAAAGAAAGCGAGAACGACGAGAACGAGTGTGTTTTTGGTGATGATAAAGGCATCGCAGAGTATTAGAAGTAGAGAGTGGGCTATTAGAGTAGTTGTTCTACCGCGATTACGTAGGAGTTCAATACTGTTTTTCTAGCGTTCACAACATAGATGTATTGTAGCAGCCAGCGCGAGAGTACACTCGTATTAGAAGGAGGAACAGAAATTCAGTGAACACCGACGGTCTTCTCGTGCGAACTCCATCAAATGCGACGAGAAACACTTTTTTACTCGATCGAGAAGATGAAGAGACACACTCTCATGACTGTCTTTTAAGTTATCCAAAAGAGCTTTTTCCTCTCGTATTTTAATGCATTCACGCCCGACACTTTATCGACGCATACACAAAGAAGAAGAAGAAGAAAAAGAGCAGTACCACCACTCTTTCGAAGCTTTTGTAAAACAGATCAGGATGTCATCATCCTCGACGATGGTTCCTGGGAGTCGTAATAATACGAGCAGCAGTTGTCGCGCGAAAGATGAAGACGATGCGACAGTTGGTTTCCAAAATCTTGACCTAACGAGAATGAAAACGATTCAGACGACGACGACGACGACGACGACGACGAGTGATGCGAATGATAACGGAAGTCCCAAAAGAAGTTCATCCAGTCAGGACAACAACAACAACAGCAATAACAACAACAACAACAGCAACAGCAGTCGAGGGGGAGAACAACAACAACAACAACAACAAAAACATCACCAAGAGGAGTTGTTACAGTTGGAGGAAGAATCGGGACGAAGGTCGAAGCGAGCGTCGATCGACGTGGGAGACGATGCGACGACTTTGGAACGGTTCCGCCGGATCGCCTCGCAACATCAAAAGCAACAACAACATCAAGAACAAGAACATCGAGAACAAGTGGAGGTTCTCAAAGAGGAGAAAGATGAAGATAAGCAGCAACAAGTCTCGGATTCGGCGAAATTTTCCGAGCGAATCAAAGCGCTTTTGGCGCAATCGAGAGACGAAATGAACAGTAACAGAGACGAAGATTACGACGAAGCCGAGGACGATATGTACAATACGTGCGTGTATGGAGAGTACGAAGGAGGAGAGAGAGACGATGAGGAGGAGGAAAACGACGCAATTTACGAGACCATCGTAGAAGAGGAAGAGAATTTGAGCGAGTTGTCGAGTAAGCACTCGAGCGGAGGGAGGGTAAGGGTAGCGGCGACAAAGTCGGATACTAGAGAGGATTTGATTAAAACGAAGAACGAGGAAGCGTCGGCAAAGAAGAAAGGAATCGCGTTTTCGTCGATGAAGGCGGCGAAAGAAGACGACCTCAAGAAGGGGGCTTCCGCGGAGGCGGAAAAGAAAAAGAAGAAGAAGAAAGGGTTCTTGACCGGTATCTTCTCTTCGAAAAGTAAGAAATCGTTATCGTCCGCTTCGGAGTTGAGAGAGCAGGAAGGAGAAGAAGAAAAGGTATTTTAGTAGAAAGACTGGCGCGGCGACGTGCCGTTGAAAAGTCGACTTTGCGCCATTAGTGAAAAGTCGCAAATTCGCTTGTACACATAAAACAATGAAATTTTCATGAAATAAAAATCAAGATATTCTTTTCATCAGTATAATACAAGCACTAGCACAACACAATAATATCATCATCACTATACACTACTACGCGCGCCGCTGTAGGCTCGGTTTCGTCATCATCATCACGACTAACCCGCCCTCGGCAGCACGAACCGTTCGTATTTCGACCACATCATGTTAAACGATTGCTGATAGGCGTTAATCATCGGGAAGTTCACCGAGCCTTCTAAAACCATCACGTTGTCTTGATTCTCCAAAACCGCTTGTCTCGTCCAGTTGAAACTTCCATTCATTAATTTCGTATTGCTCGTGTAATCTTTTTTCGATTGCCCGCAATCTATGATACAAAATTTATGGTGCATGTGCGGCTTCGTTCGGCACTCTTGGCTTCCGACTCTTTCGTCGCATCTGATTTGGATCCCCATCTTGTGATTATAATGAAACCCTTTGTTCGGACTTCCGAGTTCGTTCAATCGTCGAATATCCGACCCATTGCTGTCCACGTTATTCGCGTCCGTGATAATTCTCACCCTTACGCCTCTTTTCACCGCGTTCGTCACCGCCTCGGCGATTTCGTTACACGTCAGTTGGAATATGCACACGTCCAACGAAAACTCGGCGGAGTTCAAACAATCCAAAAAGAACGTCAAGTTTGTTTGCGCGTGCGCATACTCGCAAGCAGTGCCTCTTCTGCACACAAAGTTTGGAACGGTAATTGATTTGCACGGCATGGCTTTGTCCGGAAAGAACAACGCGTTCCCGAGAGACTTTATGCTCGCGCCGTTCACGCGCGTGATTTTGTGCGACCGCGGATCTTGCACGACAGATGAATTGGATTTTGTTAACTTTGATTTAGTATTACGCGTCGTCGTTTTAGTCGATTCGGTCGACGATTCCATCGGTTTCGAGACGCACAAGCCCATTTTCTTTTAATAATACGTGCGCGCGTGTGTGTGTGTGTGTTTATGTATTTAGGCGCTTCTTCTTTGTGCGCGCGGTAATGCCAAAAGAGTGTGTTTGTGACGTCTCTTTTCCCCTAAATACGAGTTGAAAATCTTTTCGTTTCACTCGTCACTTTTAGTATTCGCTGCTGCTAAAGCTGCGCTTTGCGCTGATCTCTTCCACCACCACCACTACTACCGACGAGAGAAAGAAAGAAAAAGAAGCGCAGGAGAGCAAATTAAGCGCGCGGTAATAATACGAAGACTTTTGAGAGAGAACGAACGCGCAGAGAGAGCAGCGACGGTTCGTTGTTTCCATTTTGGATAAAGATTTGGATATCTTAAATGAGCGGAGGCGTTGATGATATCGATGTTGACATCGACGACCACCGTGATCATCGAAACAACAACAACATGAACGATTCGACGACGACGATTGAGATTAAACACGGGAAAGCTTCAATCCACATCGAAATTTCCAAGCGGAGTACCATTCGTGAGCTGAAAAGAAAAATTGAACGAGAAACCGGCATCGAGCCGATGAATCAAAAGATGCCGAATTTGAAGCTCGGAAAACACTTAGCGCCGGACGAAGCGTCGATCGAGAGCTTGGGGAAACTGCCGAATAAAGTGATGTTATTAGGGAAATCGACGAAAGATGTGACTGAGTTGAAGAATTTGGAGAAGGAAATGCTGGAGAAAGCGCCGGAGATTTTGGATGATTTCGAAAGCGACGTGTTGGATTCGGAGCCTTTGTTGTGTTACGCGGATCCGGTGTACGTGGCGAGGTTAGCGGCGAGGGTGGAGAAGTATAAAGGGTTGAGTCCGTTGAACGAGACGAGAGAAGGGAAGAAATTGTTGGTTTTGGATATCGATTACACGTTATTTGACCACCGAACGCCGGGTGAGAACGCGCAAGAGTTGGCGAGGCCGTATCTGCACGATTTTTTGTCGAGCGCGTATAAGAGGTACGACATTGTCATCTGGAGCGCGACGAGCATGTTATGGGTTAAAACGAAAATGCAAGAATTAGGTGTGTTATCGCATCCGAGCTATAAGATCTTAGCGTTAGTGGATTCTGGATCTATGATTACCGTCCAAACTAAAGAACGAGGCATTTTCAATTGCAAACCGCTCGGATGGATTTGGGCGCAACCGTGGAGCCAAGAGCGAGGGTACGATTCCAGCAATACCATCATGTTCGACGATTTGCGCAGAAACTTCGCCATGAACCCATCTTCCGGGTTGAAAATTAAACCCTTTCGAAACGCGCACACGAGCCGAGCGACCGATAACGAGTTGAAAAAGTTGAAAGTGTACGTCGATATCATCGCGAGAGAAAACGTAGATTTCAAAACGTTGGACCACAAAAAATGGGAGCGATACGTGTTGAAAGCTTTAAAAGAAGGAAAGTTATCAGAGAACGAGGCAAAAGAAGTGAAATCATTTTGGCCAAACAGCACGGTCGTTCGCGAGTTGTTGGCCAATCAGCAACCCGGCGCTGTTGCTGCTCAAACTGGAAACCAACAACAACAACAACAACAACAACAACAACAAGAGCAAAGAGAGGAGACCGAAGACGGGGGTCAACGTCAACAACAACAAAAGCAGCAACAACAACCCAGCGGAGGAGGAGAAAAAAGAAGCGGCGGTAGAGACGAGCAATAGAGCAGAGATCTGCTCGTCGGGAGAAAATTAATGAGCAATTAGAAAGAAAGATATACTAATAATAAACACGAGCGCAAACGCACGCCGAGCAGCAGCAGTTGTAATTTATCTCATCAAACGTAAGTCTAAAAGGCGGCAGAAAAAATATCATCTCACGCACATATTAACAACAACAACAACAAAGATGATGATGATGATGATGTCGTCAACTCCCAAGGCATCAGCGGCGGCAAAAAATGCAATCATCACGAACAGATCTTCGGGACGCGGGAAGGTGACGACATCGTTTACGTCGTCGAGCGCGATGGCGAGAAGAGTTTCATCCGCCGATGATGGATTTAATCCAATCGGACGACGACACAGAGGAAAAGTTTCATCAACGTCCGCGAGAACGGCGACGACGACGACGGCGAAAAGAGCAGAAAAAGAAGAAGAAAACGAACAACAATATCAAATGAGTCAAAAGCGAGTGCTCATTACCGGGTCCACGAAAGGTTTAGGCTACGAACTCGCCAACCAATTTTTACAGGAAGGCGATCGAGTGTGCGTGACTTCTCGTTCAGAGGCGAATGTGAACGATGTCGTCCTCGAGTTGCGCGCGAGATACGGCATGGAAAACGTGTGCGGGATCGCGTGCGACGTGTGCGATCACGAACAAGTATCAGAACTCTCGAGATATTGCGTAGAAAACTTTGGTGGGATTGATTTTTGGATCAACAACGCCGGGACGAACGGGTACGAGTACAACGATATCATCGATCAGGATCCGAGCACGATCGAAGAGGTGGTGAAGACGAACGCGCTTGGGACGTTGCTGTGTTGTCGAGAAGCGATGAGAACGATGGCGGCACAGAAGGATGAGAATATTATTGGATATCACATATTTAACATGGAAGGAGCGGGATCGGATGGGATGGAAACGAGAAAATACGCCGCGTATGGATTCACCAAAGCCGGATTGAGCCAACTGACGAAAACGTTAAACAAAGAGATGAGTTCGAACGAAAAGATGAAAGATAAAATGATTAAAGTGCACACGGTCAGTCCAGGGATGGTGTTTACGGATTTAATTTCCAGTGGGAGGTACGCGTTTGGCAAGCAAGGACGAATGTTCGTCAACGCGTTGGCAGAACCGGCCGATGTGGCCGCTTCCGGGGTGGTGAGGAAGATCAAAACTGAGCTCGGGAATTCGCGAGGGAAGAAATCGTTGGCGATTAAACTGTTGACGCCGGATGTCGCGGTGGTGAAATTATTCAATCGATTCGTCAAGCAAATTGGCAAAGATAGGTACTATCCCGAAGAAGACGACGAGTGCGAAGACGTGCGGACGGAATGCATCGTCCCCGGTGAGTCCGTGCAGAGCACGATAGTGCCCGAGGCACAAATGAAATTAGACGACGACGTGCACGAAGAGATTAAAGAGGTTGAAGTCTCGAAAGAAGAAGTTCAAGAGAACTTGAGCCGATAGAAAAACATAATAATGATATAAATGTATGGATGAGTGTGTGGTGGTGTTGGATTTGCGCGCGCGAATAGATGCTGTTGTATGTGTATATGTGTAACTACTTTTTATGAAAACTTTTTTTTTCTTCTTTTTCTTCCCGTCCTCCTCTCTCACTCTGAGCTTGAGCCTTCCGCCGCAAGCGTAAATCTCTCTCTCTTTCTCTCTGTTTACTTCTTTCGCATCTCTTCGTTCATGCACTGCGAACACTTTGGAATGGGCATAGAAGCTATTGGCATGAAGGGCACAAAGCATGTCTTTTCGCATTTTCCACAGTTCCCTTGATACAAGCGCTGGCCAGAAATACTCGAGTGCTTCGTTTTCGTCCATCCCGATCTGGGCTCCACCGGCGGTCGCACATCTTCATCGGCGTCGAGCATCTTCTTAGTACCCATAAATTCACCCAATACAGCACCCGCGGGAGAAATGTCAATCTTCTTCTTCGCCGGCGCGCCAAAATCTCGTTCGCTCTTGCGCATGACAATTTTTCCTTCGTTGTTGAAAAAATTTTCAACCGTGAATAAGCCGCCGCTCTCGATGGTCTCCTTGGCCTCGAGATCGTACCATTTCTTAAACGTCACGACCGCATACATTTGATCCGCCGCGTGTTTAGTCGGCCTGACGGTAACGTCGATAATTTCTCCGAACGGCGCTAACTCTTTTAAAACAATCTCTTCCGCAAGTTTATGCGCGTTCTTTTGGCGCTTCAGGTAGTCCAGTCGATCTTTCTCCGGCATCTCCTTCACGTCTCTGATATCTGAATACGATACGTCCAAACCAGCGGCTTGGTAGACCTCATCTAAGACGTTCTCGGGCAAATTCGGAATGTTCACTTTCGGCCCTTCGTATGTAAACCCTCCAGACGATGGAGCGGTCGCGGCAGAGGTGGCCACGCGAGAGGTTGATGTTTTCTTACCCTTCACCTTTACATCTTCCTCGTCCGGCGCCGCGGCGCGTTTCTTTTGCTGTTGCTGTTGCTTCTTAATCGCACTGCGCGGCTCGATCCATTCGTGCATTTTCGCTTGCTTTGCCGCTGCCGCCACCACGGTGCCATATAAAGGTGGTTTCCCAGTTCCAGGAGTAACTGGAACTAACGCATTCGCGTAGGCCATCTCCGCTCTTCTTTCGCTCGATCGAGCGACATACTCTTCCTCTTCCTCTTCTTCTTCTTCTTCTCTTTCTTTTCTCGCTTCTTCGTCTTCTTCAATCTCAACCGGAGATACCGGAGATCTCTTCGCGCCATACTTGTACGAATACGAAATGTGCTGCCCATCTGGTGTCCCCGGAGACATTGGCCGTTGATCTCGCTTTTTATGCTTCGAAGAGGCGGTGACCGCGACGGCGGCGGCGGCGCGCGAAGTTTGCACGGCTTGCAACTGTTTCAACGTCGCTTCGAATTGCGCGCTGTATTCTTCCGCCCCGCCCGTCGCCGTTCTCGGTCGTTGCAGTTGCGATGACGGTGCTTTCGGGCCGTCTCGACGTAACCATGGCTGATCGACAGAACCGATAATCCGCGCTTCCATGAAGGCGCTTTCTAAAGATTGCAAGCCGATGGCTCGATACGCGCGATTCACGCCGCGCTTTGACTTCATGAACGTACAAATCAAAGCGCAGTTTCCAATTTGAAGAGAAGATGTTCCGGAAGAAGAAGAAGGAACAATTGATGTCGAAGACGCGCTTTTATCACCATCGCTACTCAAAGCGTTATAGCTTTCGTGATCGATAAATGTCAAAGGAAGGACCATGCGCGTCTCCCCCGGTTGCCGAGGCCCGTATAATCTCGTAAACGTCAAAGCAGCTTGCTTCGGATCCAACTTGCAAATTCTTTCGGCTCGATTGATCGCCTCTTTCGCCGATATTCTTCGCAAATACTGCGAGTTCAAAAGATTCTTCGGCAAAAATGAACTCACCAACGATAAATCGTCCAACTGTTCCCAAAAAGAGGCGTCCACGTCCAACGCGGCGTGCGCGTCGTAGACCAAATCTAAAGGATCGTCGTAAAAGATAGCCGGATCTGGCGCGCGCATCAAAGGCTCGATGTAATTCCACGGCATGTTTGGATCTCTCAATCGATCTTTCGTCACAAACGCGACGAGCTCGTACGGATGTTGTTGATAGCGCTGCGTTTGACCGCTCGCGCCTCCCAAAACCTCTCTCGCTTGCAACACGCAATACAACTCGTTCTTCTCCTTCTTCGTCAACAACCCGGTGTGGAAAGCTACGAACACCGCTCTTCCTTCGTCGGAAAAGCACTGAATGACTCTTCCAATTTCCACTAACCGTAAGAAATACGCGTTCAAATACCCTCTCAACAATCCTAAATACGGCGGCGTAAACGACCGGTCCTTCGCCGCGAGCGACACGTCCCGGCAGTTCCAGTCGTGCCAATCGATCGCATCGGACAGTTCTCTCAGCGACATCGCTCCACCATACGCCTCTCTCGCGTCTGGATCTGGGTGGAACCGCATGTTATATCCTCCTTCTTGTTCCGAGGACGTGTGCACGTCATCGATCGAAGCGAACTCGTTCAACCTCGAAGGCTCTATTTCTTGACTTTCGTGCGAAGGATGATCGATATCCCACCCGGACAAGGCGATACCGTACGGGTTAAAATACGCTCGCATCCCGAGCTCGCCCATGATTTGATTATTCTCCGCGGCTTGCGCGCACCACCCAGCGGCTACCACGTGCGAAAAGAATTGTTGAGACTGTTGTTGCGTCGTCGTCGTCGTCGTCGTCGCCTTCTGTTGCTGTTGTTGCTGCAGTTGCGGCGATGATGACGACTGCGCGTGTTGCTGCCCGGAACCACCACCTTGACCACCACTCAACGAGAGCGAAGAAGGAGAAGAAAGTTTCGTCGAAGATTGTTCCCCTCGTGTGTGTTGCGCCGCGGGGTTTTGCTGCGTCTGCGTTTGCTGAAGCTGAAACGACGAGAGAAAGTCAACTCCGACTTGGTGCTGCAAAATATGCGATTGGTGAGAATAATACGGCGTCGCTGACGCAGGGGAGGATATGTTTGCACCCTCGTAATGACCACGACCACCACCACCACCACCCGCGCTTTCCTCGGAGGACGCGCTGGTGCTGCTCATCTTTCCCTCTCTCTCTCTCTGGTAAAGTGTCGTCGCTCGATAAAGCGCGCGAGTCTAAATGTAAAGAAATTGCGCATGTAATTTGCACAAAACCACCTTTAAAAAAAAAAACGTTCGTTGGAGAGAAGTTTGTTCTTTTTTCGAAAACAGTTGAAAAAAGAAAAAAAAAGAAAAAAAAGAAAGAGAGAAGAGACCAGCACAGAGAAATTATTGAAATCCCTCTTTTTCCTCTTCTTTTATTCTGTTCTCTGTCATGTCTGTTGTCTGTCTCTCTGTCTGGTGTTTAGGCATTTTGTCTCTCTCGTATTTTGCCCCCTTTTGTTTTGGTAACACAAAAGTACTTTCTCCATTAAAAAAGCGCTCTCTCTCTTTCTCTCGCTCTAAACTCTCTCGCTCGCGTTTGCTCGCTCTCTCAGCGGGTACTTCCTCCCACGCTCTCTCTCGGGCTCTCCTTTTGTTGTTGTTGTTGTTGTTGTTCTCGAGAGTGTTGTTCTTCTTCTTCTTCTTCTTCTTCTCTCATCGATAAAGGAAAGCATTTGTTGGGACATCAGACAACAAAAATCCCCTACTCCTGCGAGAAGAAGAATATCGAAGAGCTGCGCGCTGATAAAGAAGAGAAAGAAGAGATAAAGAAAAGATAAAGAAGATGACGTCAACCTCGTACAACACGAATACTAACAACAAAATAAACGAAAACCTCCACGACTCCACGTACGAACCCGTGAACGATAAACTTCTCGGATCCGGCTCGTACGGGTTGACGAAACTCATGAGGGAAAAATCTACGGGCAAACAATACGCGATTAAATACATCGAACGAGGCGATAAGATCACCGAACACGTGAGACGAGAAATTGTGAACCACAGAAACTTGAACCATCCAAACGTGGTGAAATTTAGGCAGTGTTTACTCACGCCGACGCATTTAGCGGTCGCGATGGAAGCCGTCGGCGGAGGCGAACTGTTCAGTTACGTCCAACAGCAAGGGAAGTTTAACGAGTCGCAGGCGAGGTATTTTTTCCAACATCTCATCAGCGGAGTGGAGTATTTACACAACATGAGGATTTCACACAGAGATTTGAAGCTAGAAAACACTCTGGTGGATTTGAACGAGACGCCGACGCTGAAGATTTGCGATTTTGGGTTTAGTAAAGGTGGGTTTGATTCGCAGCCAAAGACGCAAATCGGGACGCCGGCGTACATCGCGCCCGAGGTGTACGCCGGAGTGCAACCGTACGATGGACAGGCAAGTGACGTGTGGGCGTGCGGGGTGTTGTTGTACGTGACGTTGGTTGGGAGATACCCGTTTCAAGATCCGAAAGATCCCGGGAGTAGTCATAAGATGATGCAAAGAGTGTTGAGCGGCACGACGGAGATTCCGAGTTCTTTGAGCGAAGAGTGTAAGGATTTGATGGGGAAGATTTTCGTGACCGATCCGAAAAAGAGAGCGTCGATTGAGGATATTTATATGCACCCGTGGTTTCGGCACGATTTGTCGCCGAATGTGCCGCTTGGAAACACGCAACCCGGGCCTGCAGATGGGGACATGTTGAAGGAGCTGCAATCGCTGGAGGAGATCAACGCCATCGTGGACGCCGCGAAAGTCGCGCCGAAGAAACCAAAAGGTAGTTGGGGGTACGACGATGACGACGACGATGATTGCGATCACATGGGTGGGTCTGGAGATTTAGGCGGGTCGTTGGATGTTGATTATTAAAGAGAATCTATTTAAAAGTAATAAAAATACCTGAGTTGAACGTGCGTTAAAACAGAAGAAATAAATAATCTGGTGATACTCGTGCTCTCTCTCGCTCTCACCCTCGGCACAACCATCGTCGTCTACGCATCGTTAAAATCGGTTCTCCGGTCGACTCGCCAACCACGTCTGAATGCCTGGCAAATTCTCCACGTTTTCAATCACTTTATTCATCTTCGGGCAACTCTCTCTCGCTTTCTCCGCTCTGGCGGCGTCGTCGAACGTTTGCGTCATCGTCACGTACAAAACCACATCCGCCAATGACACTTTATCACCAACCACAAACCCTTCCTCACCATTTTCAATCACTTTTTCTAGTCGTTCGCACCATTTTGTCATGTCTTCGTTGTACCATTTCTCCTTCTTTGCAATCTGGTCGTCGTCCGGCGGCGCGAACGGGTTCCCTCTCACTTTCGCCCACGCGTCTTTAACATCTCTCACGTGCTCTGCAAACGCGTCGATTCTCCAACTCTCCGCCATGTTTTTACCGTACAAACCTAAATCTCTCGCCACGTACCGTTCGATCGTTTTCGATTGTCCCACAGACATCCCAGAGTGTTCTAAAATCGGCAACCTATCCAGATTTTGCTTAAACAACCCGCGTTCTTTATCCAACGGATGTTGCTTTTCAATCGTCGGCTTGTTCTCCACCATGTTAAATTTGTATCTAAAATCCTCGTAATCGCACTCCGCGGCTGCAAATAACGTTCGAATCACCTCCGCCGCGCCTTTCGCGTCGAAGTATCTCAGAACCGCTTTCGTCTTGCGCAACGCGTTCGTTTTGTCTCTTTTGTGCGCTTTGACAATCGCAATCGCGCCGACAAAACCAACCACGAACGCGAACGGTTGCGAAGAGACGACCGCGTTGGAAACGTGTAAGAAATCCGGCGTTTGTGTTGTTGCACCACTATCGATTGCCATTTTCGAGGAGGACGATTGTTGTTTCTTCTTGTTCGAAGCTTTCGGCGCGAGTTGTTCTTTCGCCTTGGCGGCTTCGATTGGAACAACAACGTGAGTCACTTTCTTCTTAAACGACGACGCGTAAAGAAGTTGACGTCCAGAGGATGAAGAAGTATACGCCGAGGAGGCTCTGAAACTCGTCGTCGACGATGCGGATAAGAGTAACGACGACATTTAAAGAGGAGGAAAGTAAAGTGTTTTGTGCGTAATTTTGTGAAGAAGTTTTTATCTTCTTGGACAGTCTAAAACCAAGAAGTCTTGCTCTTTACTTTAATAACTAAAAACTACGTATAAATACTACCTTCTGGAGCGGTGGTACCACCAAAACCCGCGTTGAAGGATTGGTGGTCGTGATGATGATGATCTTCTCCTCCTCCTACTCGTGGTTCTTTCTCCAACGTGTATACTTTTCCTCTGACGAAGACTCGCTTCGTTCTCTGCTCTGATACGAGAGCGCGCAACGCGTTCGCGCTGGCGAAGAGGAAGCCGCAACTCGCCGCCCATGCGTTGAAGTGGCCGTTTTCTTCGCCCGACATTTCCAAAGCGTGCGCGTTTTTTAACCAGACGAGTTTGCTGACGATCCAAGTGATCGTTGCGCTCATGACGCGCGCGGCGGAGTCGCGGTTGGAGTAGTCGAAGGTGGCGAGGCTGATCGGGAGTAAAGCGCACCACCAGGCGAAGTATTGCGAGGTGATCACCGAGTTGAACGCGACGAACGCGAAGGTTTGCGCGAACATCGCGAAAGGAAGGTCGTACGCGAACGCGATGCCGATGAGGACGGTTAAGCCGTATTGGGTGATTTTGCTCGCCAAGGCGTACGCTTTGGTGAGAGATCTGGAGAGGATGTAGGCGCCGAAATCGGATTCGGCGTCTTCGATGGCGGTGTCCAGGTAAACGCTGAAGAAGTTCGGCGCGAAGTTGTGTCTCGGATCTTTTCGAGAGAAGTGGTACAAGATGGCCTCGTTCAGGTATGCTTGGCCGTATTTCCAGTAGCACGCGAACGTTGAGAACGCGAAAGCGGTGAAGGAGATGCCCGCAAACAAGAGTCGAGCGATGTTGAACAATCCGTTGGCGCCGAATGCACTTTTCGAAGCTAACGCGCGCGCTCTTCGCAGTCGTCTGGTTTCTTTTGTTTCTATCGCCATCGATTGGCGATCGCTATTGTTTTTTGCTGCTACTTTATTTTGTTGTTGCTGTTGCTGCTGCTGTAGCTCTTGATCATCTCCTACTCCGGACGACGGCAATCTTTCTCTTTTACTCTTACACCCGCTTCTCTCCAACTTCGCTCCACTTCCTCCGCCGTAATAGTTCCAATTCACGTGATACTGTACGTCCAGAGCCACAATCAGAGGCACAATGTATATAACAGGATACATCCGAAAATGTACCGCCAACCCAAAACTCACCGCGGAATTCAATATCGTCCCAAACATCAAACTCTTCAACGAGAACAACACTAAAGCGTTCGCGACGGCGTCGCACGACCCTCTCGTGCTAATCGCCATCGTCAGAGGATTAAACAGATACAGCGCGGTCATTTGAATGGTAAAACTCTCCGAACATTTTCGTTTTCGCAAGATTTCGTGCACCAGTTTCCCGCAGTACACGTCGCACAGACTGAACAAAACCTTCCCAAACTCTGCGAACCAGAACACGTTCGGTGTCAACATCCACGCGAGTAAAGGCGTGTACCTGTACGTGTTTCTTTCGTACGGCGATTGGTTGTTGCACACGTATCTCGCGGCATCCGTAAACACGTCGTAATCGACATCCGTGTACCGAACGCCAGAGAAGAACGCCGGGTGCGCGTCTTGGACTCGCCCGAAGAGTACGAGTGCGAGGCGAACGACGAACGCGTAGAGGAAGATGGTTTTGCTCGTCACTGGCGGGAAGAGGAGAGACTTGACGCGAGAGAGGGAGGTGGACATGATGAATTCAGACTCTTCTCTGTTTCTCTCCCACACGCGCGCACGCGCACGCACACACTCTCTCTCGCTCGCTCACTTCCTCGTGTGCGTCTTTATTCGATGTAAGAAATTCGAGCAGTGGAAAAAGTAAAGAAAGAAAGAACGCGGGAGGCTTTTTTAGTTACCGAGCATGTATGTATGTGTGTACCAGGTATATATAATGGTATATATGTTCTTATTAAAATAATACAAGATGTCTGTGTGTGTGTGTGTGTTCGCGTGTGGTTATGGTATATGCATAGATGATCTTCGCCGCTCTTCGCTCTTCGCTCTCGAACCGCAAAGATATTCACTCTTCTCCTCACTTCTTCTTACCACTTCGTAGCTAACTTTTCGGACATTGCGCTCATCGCTATGCAGAAGGTTTGGTAGGCATTCAACGGGTGCGAGTAATCGCACGCCCACACGTTGTGCGCCAATTTACCAAACAACATGACTACTTCGTCTTCGTTGTTGTCTCGGACCAACTGGAAGTTCCTCTTACTCGGGATCTTTACGCGGCCGCCGTACTTGTAGCAGAAATGCCACTGCCCGTCAAACATTCTATACTCCGGGACCTTGGACATTAATAATCGCATGTGTCTCATATCTCTCATCGCTTCCCACTTTTCCAATCGCGCTTTTCCATTCTTGTCTTGTTTGTATAAGGTTGGGACGAGGCACGTCATCTTTCGGTAGCTTCCGCCCAGAGTAAAAATAGTCGGTTCGTACACGATCGCCGTGACGACTCTGCGCTCATACTCCTCCTCGACCTCGTCGCTTTTCTTCTCGCCTTGGTCGTACGCGGTAAATCGAGAGCCTAAAAAGTTCCCTGACATTTTCCCGAGGTAATCTTCCCCTTCCGCTTTAAAGTTCGTGCACGTCGAAAAGATGTATCTCTTACCAATTTTCACTTTCGCTAACGTTTGCTCCTCTTGGCAGCACATGACCAATTTATCGTATTTTCCTTGCTCGTCGTGAACGTAATATTTATAAATCGGATACTTTTTGCTCTTGGTGTCGTCGACGACGATGAAACCTTTGATGATGCCCAACTCTTGCGGAGGCGGCAATCGTCGCATGGTATCCACGTCGAAACCTTTCACCAACGCGTCTCTAATCATCATGTCCATCGTCGGGTTCGCTTTCGCGTTTTGCTTCGCTTTCTGCGCGGCTCTCTTCGACGTTGCCTTCGCTAAAACCTCCCTGGCGATTTGTTCGTTCACCGTCGGGTCCTCGCTGTCCTCGGGCGGTTTGTATTTCGAATTCTCCTTGAACTGCTCGCGGAACTTTCTCTTCTCTTCGGCGGTAAAGTCGTCCGACATGGCCGCGTTAAGCGCAGCCATCGCCTCGCTCGTTTGGAACGGATTGTTGTTGTTATTACTGGTGGTAGTATTCGGAGGCGGCCCGTCCACCGACGGGCGCCTTCGGAACGGATTTTGAAACAATCCAGCCACGCCTCCTCGCTTCTCTTGCTGCGACGACTGCGAACTCTTATCGCTCATGTTCTCTTCTTCGTCCATCAACCCCGGATCGGCTTTCACCGCTTTCCCTTTCCCTTTCTTCATTTTCGCGGCGTCGAACGCTTCGTCCGCGTCGTCGTATTTCGAACTTTGCGCGGATTTCGCGGACATAATCGACCGGGATTGCGATTGCGATCTCGCATCGTCGGCGGACTGAAAATCGGACTCGGAGGCTTCCGAGTTGCTCGCGGAATTTTTCCGTCCTCCGAACATTCTTCTTCTTCTTCTCGTAGTGTTTATATATATACTCGAAAGCGCGCGCGCGTTTAATAAAGTGTTCTGTGTTTATGTGTGTGAGTGTTCACTCTTCTTCTCGGAAAGATCAAACGGAGGAGTTTAAGAGGAATAATAGAGTATTCGTCGTTTAAACGATTACTTGCGCGTCCGTGTGGTGATCTCTTCTTTTTGTTTTTTTTGTTCTTTCTTGCTGGCGAAAAATCGCTGTAAAAAGGAGCGATTTTGTCTCTCTAACGTTCGAACATGATGATACGAAACGTCGGGAACATCAGAGTTTTTGATATTTTAATAAGATTACTCTCTACCCCAATACTACAACGTTTTTACTAATAATAAACTATTTCATTTTATTCGCAAAGCTTGGAGTAAACGAACTCGAGCTTCGATTTTCTTTTCCTCGTTTTCGCGATTTATTTTCGTCGTCGTCGTCGCGCGTTGTTGTTGTTGTTGTTGTTGTTGTTGAGAGCGATGTTGTTTTGGTACGGTCAAAGAGGAGGCGCTCTTCGCGGTGACGGCTTCGAGTTGGCGCAAGCGCCGCTCTTGCGTTTCGAGCTTTTCGCGTAAAGCGAAGAGCTCTTGTTCTTTTTGGTCTTCGGCGTCGTCGCTGTTGTTTACTTTCTTTGGTTTACCGCTACTTCTACTTTGCTTTTTCCGTTCCAAGGCGGCTGCGTTTTGCTGCATTTTGATAAACTCGGCTTGTAATCGAACCGACTCGTACGACTCCTCCCGAGGAGCCGGAGGCGTTTTCAAATCGATCAAGTTTCGTTTCTTTTCTGGAGGCGTGTCCTCGAACGTCATCAACCACGGGGAGAGGAGGTGATCTTGTTGTTGTGGTTGTGGTTGTGGTTGTTGTCTTCGTCGAACGTTTACCCTTCTTTCTTCTTCTTCTTCTTCTTCTTCTTCTTCTTCTTCTTCTACTACTATTCCGTTTCCTACGTTTGCTCTGAGAGGCGATTTCGCCGCCTTCTCGATGAGCGCGGTTACGCGTGGGGACGTTTTCACAGATCCACCCGGCGTAAACGCTTCTTGTTCTTCCTTAAAGGAGTACTTTTTTTGATGTTGCGGAGGTAACGGCGAGTCTGGAGAGTATTGCGTGTAATCCGAATCTTTTCCCGGCGTCGAAAATGTTGAGGACGGCGATCCATTCGGCGCGTCGTCCTCTTCTTCCTCCTCCTCCTCCTCTTCTTGATCTTTTTCTTCGTCGTTCACGACTGGAAAATCTTCTTCTGTTTCATCGAGCAATAACACGTCTTCTCTCGTCTTCACTTCCAAAAAATTCTCGAAATCTTTCTTCATCTCCAACAATTTCTCGCACTCTTTCGCCAACGCTCGTCTCTTTTGATCCAACAACTGGCAATTCTTCCTCTCTATTCGCGTCTTTTCGTTCGCGTTTTTCATTGCCGTCGTCGCCTCTTCGGCTTGTCTTTCCGCCTCTCTCACTTCGTCTACAAACTGTGCCTTCCACATCTTCTCCTCCTCCAACTCTCCTCTCAAACTGTGCAACGCTTCCTCCACCGCTTCTCTCTCAGCGAGTTTTTCCTCCATCTTCCGCTCTTCCTCTAAACAACTCTCCTTCAAATGCTCCAACTCTCTCTCCGCTTCACCTTGCTCGTGGTCCAACTCTTTCAAAAACGAAATCTTACAACTCGCCTCTTGGTCCGCGTGTTGCATTTCCACTCTCGCTTGCGCCAATCGATTCTCCACCTCTCTTATTTCTATTTCTAAATCTTGCACCTCAATTTCCAACCGTTGCTTTTCGTCTTCGTTGTTATCGCACTCGATTCTGCTCGCCGCCGAGGCCATTCGATGATATTCCACATCTTCCCCGAGCTCTGCGAGTTCTCGCTTTAACGCGTTGCGTTCTTTCTTCAAATTTTCGATGTCGATTAAGTAATCCGTTTCCGTGGCGGCGGATTTTTTCTTCTTGGTGGTAGGAGTGGCGGTACCGTTACTACTCGTAGACATCACAGTCGTCGTCGCCATCGTTTTTCCCTCCTCCTCCATCCTCAGGTGGTTCGTCGCGAAAATATCTTCCTCCTCCTTTTCCTCCTCCTCCTCCTCCTCTTCCTCTAACATCATCAACTCCGCCGCGCTCCTTTGCGCTTTCGACTCTCGCAACATCTTGATCATTTCTTGTTCCTCGCGCGTGGTGGTATTAGTATTATTATCTTCTTCTATTCTTTCTTCAGCGCTAAAACCCGTTGTTCGGTTGCTGCTCTGTCGTCTTCCGGCGTTGCTTAAACTCGTCATCGGCGAGTGCATGAACAGAGAAGAAGAAGAAGAAGAACGGATAGACGCTGGAAAATTTTCCTCCTCCTCGGCGTTCTGCTCTTTTCGACCATTTTCTGGCCAAGAAGCGGCTCCTGAGAAAAGCCGATCGTCTCCTTCCATCTCTTCTCCTCCCATCTCTTCTTCTTCCTTCTCCTCTCGATGGTGATGGTGATGATGGTTCATCCCTTTCAACCGTTCCACTAATAGCTGATGCATTTCTTTCACGTCCAGAGATTTTCGGTGGATTTGTTCGGCTAAGCCGAGGTGGTCGCAAAAAGATGTCCTCCCCGCGGAGTCGAGGCGTTTTTTCGACTTTCGATGATGATGATTTTGCGACGACATCATCTCCGTCGTCGTCGTTCTCATCAACTTCGCTTTAGTAGCAGTAGTAGTAAAGTCCGTTTCCTCCGTCGTCGTAGTACACGTCGTCGTCGCAAAAAGTTGCGATTCTCTTATATCCGCGACGACGACAAAAGGAGAGACGTCCTCCTCCTCTTTCAAGGCCAAAAGCTCACGAAGCTTTAAAGGCGTGCGTCTGCGGTGTGTCGAGTGTATTGAGTTCGTTGTGTGATGAGACAGAGGTTGTTAAAAAAAGGAAAATTTTGGCGGGAAAAAAATTTGTACGAGAAGCGAGAGTGCCAAAGCGCGAGCGGTGGTCCTCGTATCGCGCGCTGCGTTGTCGGAATGGTATTTCTACTTTTATTACGATTTTAAAGTAACTTTGTGGATTTGATGTTACACAGTGGTGGTATATGTATATATAAACGCGCTATTTACATAAAAAACTCTTCTTCCTTTTCTCTCTTCGTGTCGTCGTAGTTGTTGTTGGTTCTTCTTAGTAGTAGTAGTAGTATTAACTAGAGAGCGGCGAGGGCGAAGGGCTCGGCGATTGCGACGGCGGTAAAGGAGGTCTATCCGTCGAATCCGCGCCAAACACCTGTCTCAGTGGGTTTTTCGAAACCTTGAGAGTAAACACGAACGCGGTTTCTTCTTCGATGCCTTCGCGTAACATCGCGTCTGGGCTGAGCAACATAAATTTATCTTGGCTGGTGAGGTCCCTTCGCTTGCCGCAATCTAAGGCTTCCCAGACGGACATGCCCGGCTTTTTACTCGCCATTGGATTCTTACCGAGCGTCTCAATTTCTACTTCGCCGGTTTTGAAATCGACGGATACCATGCACTGTTCGCGGGAGATTTTCTTGGACGAAATGCCCGCGACGCCGCGACCGAGCGTTTGTCGTTCTCGATTGATTTCCATGATGGAGCCGTCCGGACATAAAATCTCAAAGGAATATTTCGCGCCGGACGGGGCACCTTCGCCTGTTGCGCCGGAGATATCCCAGTCAGAGACGAGTTTTTTACTCTTATCTATGACAGACGGCGAAATCGGGTCCAAGATGTTATCTTCTTCCACCGAGGCTAAACTCGGCGCGCTTCCTCCTTTGGGCGGTTTGCGAGCCGATTTGTTGCTATTTTTCTTCGCACCGCCAGTCATGCGAGCGACGTCCTCTTTGGCAATTCTGTCTTCCTCGAGCACTTGAACTTTCGTTTGCAAGTCCATGATCAAATCAACCAACTGCTCTTCCGCCTCAGACGCCGCTTGAATGACCGCGACGGCGTTTTCGGCGTTTTCGACGTCGCCGAAACCTTTGAAAGATTTGTGCATAGCCAACGCGTTGGAGACTTGGTCGTTCAATCGTTTTTTGTACTTTGATTTGATGCGATAGGATCGGATACAAGCCAGGATGAAGAGAAAGAGAGCTGCGCATCCGCTTCCAAAAGCATACCAAAAGTATTTCTCGAACCAAGTGTTTTTTTCAGTCGGGATATCACTGCTCCAACCGTAGAGCCTAAAAGGTTGGTAGCCGACGCCCGAATTATTTGCCACGACGGTGACGTACCACAAATCTTCCGTCGTTTCCATCTCGGACGAGACCGTCCCGTTTTTTGCGATGACGTCGGCTAAGCCGAGCGAAGGGCACGTGCCTCTTCTCGAGAGTAACGCTATTTGAGAGGGATTGTTCGGACTGATACTTACGTGCGTTTGCGCCGAGTTCATCCCGCGCGGCATCGGCATGCTAAAATGACGACTTTGACCGCAACACAACCACGCGTCCGACGTCAACAACGTCTTCGTCTCCTCGAAGCCGGTTTCGTTTCTCGGTAAAACGACGATTGTGTCTGGTAAAACTTCGAGTTTAAAAGTAACGTCCAAGACATCCGATCCCGATTGCGTCTCGTCAAATGCGATGGAAAAGTAGACCTTACTTCCGGCGTTTCCGCACAAACCAAAGTGTAAGACCAACGCGTCGTTCGCCCCGTTCGGATCAACCGGCGGCACTACCGCTTTGGCCATGTATTTATCAACCGTTGGAACCTCATCGAGGGATGCAAGCACGAGGATGAGGTTCTTATCGCTCGGCACGAGCGTTCGAATCGTCGCCAGAATATCGCGCGGACCATCTTCGGTCGACGGAACTTCGTACCGTAAAGTTTCGCTCGGACACGATCCTAAAGCGCAAATCAGAGCGTTTTTATCCAACTTGATCTCAGTATTGGAACCATCGGCGTTGATTTCTTTCCCCGTGGGTATTTTTTCGAGATCGTTCGCCGCGCATTGCGCAATCGTGGACGCCCACAAAGCGTCTTCTCTCGGACATTCACCGCTCGTCGAACTCGAACCGCTCCCGGCAACACACCCGCCCACAGTGCTCGTTTTACAATAGCCGCAGTTTGTTTCTTGCGAACATGCTTCGCACGGAGTGGGGTGTCTGTCGTGCACCGCGCACGCTTCGTCGCACCCGTCGGCGTCGCCGGCGAAAGCCCACTTACCGCATACCCCGAGCGGGAGCTTTGCACCGGTACCTTCGGTATAAATAGGTCCCTCCGTATCGCCAGGAACGCACACGCCTTTTTGGCCTTCCGCCGCGCACCAACCGCATCCACTGACGGCTCGGCAGTCATTGCACGTGAACTTCGCGCTACAATCGTTGGCTGGGCAACTGAATTCCGCTTCGCACGTTTTCTTCGACGCCGGCCACGTCGACAATTGCAGTTCCGAGGCGCTGGCGCAGTAGCCTCGGCACGGTGGATCCAAGCAACTCCCGTCAAAACCTTGGCACCAGGAGCAATCGTCATTGGTTCCAGCGGCGCACGATTTACAATCCGGACGCCAGCCGCACCCTTCTTTGGCGCCCCAAAAGGAAAACTGGTATACGCTCGTTCCCGTGTTCACCGTTACGGCAGCTTCGACTGAAAAGTGAATAAAGCGAGCTCCTTCTACGTCTGATGCTGTCCCGGCGCACGCACCTGGTTTGGTGACCGCGGCGATCTCATTCAAATCTCGAAAATTGTGCGTTTTGATGCACGTTTTTGGCGACGAGCACGTCGTGCCGCGATAAAAGTATTCAATACCGTAATCAGTGTGCATTGGATATTCAGCCAAAGACGAAGCTTGTACGTTTACGTTACCATCGACGACCATTTGAGCGTAGGTAAAGCCAAGCGTTTCGAACTGATCGACCCGAATGGAGTAAAATCTCGCGTCGTTATAGTCGAGCGTATTCGAAGATTCGATGGCGCCGATCGATACGTCGTGACAAGCCGTCTCCGCTTTCTCGATGGTCGCGATGAACGTATACTTGATGAAACCGTTTCCATCCTCCCCATTTTCGAGATTTTGGTTGCTTGTGGGGTTCTCCAATCCAGCCGAGGCGTAAATCTTGACCAATCGAGGACCGTAAATAAAGCGTATATCTTTGTGTCTAGCTCGAGTGAGCGAGCTATACACCTCGGATTGGTCGTCGTAGACTTTCATTGTTCTGTATCCACCTGCCACCTTATCGTACAATTTATAATCCTCCGCGTTGTCGCTCTTGGGTACACTCACGGAAAGATCCGTGTACGACCGATACGAACTTTGCGCCTTCTCGGATGGCGTATACGTGTATTGCACTTTATGCAATCCTTCCGGCACTTCCAAGTGATAATAATCTCTGTATCCAACTTGAAAAGATCGCTCGTAAAGCAACCCGGACGATACCGTTTCTGGCTGGTACGGTTGAACTCTCGTACTAATCGACCACGTGTTGCTCGACGATTGAAAGGTCTCCGACTGAAAGATCTCCACTCGTATATCCGCTCTGGCGCCCGCCGGAGCGACAAACTGCACCGCTTCGCCCTCCGTCCTCGCGGTTTTTGTGGAGGAGTAATTCGTCCCGGCGCACGAGACGTACAAATCCGGGTTCGGGTTTGTTCCTTCAATATTCGATAAACGTACGGTCATCTGTGTAATGCATTTGAATGCGTATGTGTGTGCGCGAGAGAGATGAAGAGAGAGAGAAAATAAAAATCGTCAGCATCATCATCATCATAATCATAATCATCATCATCGTATCTATTCGCGCGGCGCGCTGTTTTATTTTCCCGCGCGAAATTTCGAATTTCTCACAAAACCATCATCAACATCATCCATAGAGAGTCGAGAAAAAGACGCGCGCGACGACTGACGATTATAACGACCACCAACGCGAGACGCTCTCGCCTCGCGCGATTGCAACGCACTTTTGCGCATCTCTCCCTGTCCGCGTCGTTCATTTCTTCGAGAAAACAGAGAAAAAGAGAGAGAAAAGAGATACAGAAAAAAACGTACCAAAGTTTCCACATCCGCCAAGGCCTCGGCGTAATACTCCACCGGGTCCGAGTTCTGATACACCAGCAACAATTGCGAAACCGTACCGTTCTGCTGTATGATCGTCGCCGCGTGTGATGCGTGTGAGAAGAGCATCATCATCAGGAGCGCAATAATCGAGGAAGAAATCGTCGCATTCGTCTTCATCGTCGTCTTCGTCGTAATCATCGTTCGTATTTATAGACGAGAGACAAAAGTCGTTACGTGTTGTGTTTTTTGTCGGTCTTTTCAACTCTGAAGAGATCTTCTTCGACGCTGGAAAAGTCAACCAAACTTTTTTTGTTTAGGGTCTTAGATTTTTTTTTTTTGTCCTCTTTCTTTTTCCTCGCGAGGCAACAATTTTTAAGACAACAACGCGGCATTTCTTGTGAGCTCTATAGTATTGAAAATGTCATCCGTCCAGGTAGGTGTATTACGCGCGCGTGATCTCTCTCTCTCTCTCGTTCGTTTGTGTGTTTGTTTGTGTGTTCGTTTGTTTGTTTGAGCTCTTAATAAGACTGATTGAAAATGGAAACTCATCTCTCATCATCATCTCTCATCATCATCTCTTTTATGATGTTCTTTCTATGATAAAGGTGACGAACATTTCCCCGTCCGCGCAGGACTCAGACCTGTCCGATTTCTTCTCCACGGCTGGGGACATCTCGAAATTAGTCGTCAAAGACGGTCTGAACAACACGAAACGCGCGACGATTGATTTCAAGGAAAAAGAGGCAGTCTCCGCGGCGTTGTTGTTGAACGGGTGTTTACTGTTGAACCACGCGTTGTGCATCGAGGAGATTCAATTTCCGAGCGAAGAGATGGAGGATTTGGAGGCGTTGAAGAAACGCGCGGAAGGAGGTTTAAACGCGGGGGAGTTGTCGAAAGGAGAGACCATCGCGAGTGGCATTTTGGCGAAAACGATCACGTTTTCCAAGCAAGCCGGTCAAGCGATCAAACAGTTCGACGAGCAGCATAAAATTTCCGAGACGGTGGTTTCGAAAACCAATAGCGCGTACAAAAATGTGGACGAGAAGTTAAAATTGACGGAAACGACGGCGACGATGAAGGTGAAGATATCCGAGGAATCGCAAAAGTTAGACGAGAAATTCAAAGTCTCCGCCACGGCTGGGGCGGCTGGAGAGGTGGTGAAAAACACGAGCACTGGCGTCGTGTCAAAAATTAACGAGAACGAGGCGGTGAAGAAAGCCACCACGGCGGTTTCAAACGCGTTTAGCTTTTTGTCGCAGAAAGCGACCGCAATTGTCTCCAAGGCGGTCGCCGAGAGCGAGAAGGAGATGCCTTCTGCGAAAGCGGCGACGGCCATGGATGGGGTGGATGGAGACGACTCGTCGCCGAAGAGTACCGTGCCAGAGGCGTAAAATATCACTTTTTCTCGCGCGTGTTGTAAAAACAAATTTTATTGAAAAAATTTCTTCATTTCTAAAAAACGCTCGCTTTCACGCAAACACTTTAAAAAAAAATCGCTTTCTAAAAATGTCACCTCCACCATCGATAACATCTTCCAACATCGCGGAAGCGTACGCCAAGTGGGACAAGTACGTCGAAGACGTCGACAGCGAAGACGAAGACGAACGGTTGAGACAAGAAAACATTGACCAACACGAAACCTATCGCAAATGGCAGTGGGAACAAAAACAGCAACAGAAGTTTGACCCAATGCAAGCGAAAAGAGTGAATTGGGAGAACATGGGCGGGAACAACAGCGAAAACCGCATCAAAGAGCGCATGAAAGCGAAAGAAAAGAACTTTTTCAAGCAGAAGACGTTGACCGAGTACAGTTGGGCGGATTTCGAGACGTATTTAGTCGTGTACGTGAAATTAGACATCGTCGATAACGTGAAGTTGATTGAAGAGCTCGCGTTCGTTCCGAGCGACAAGCGAGAGGCGTTTATGGAGAAACGATTCGACGTCGAGTTTCGGAAGTTTAGTTTCGATTGCGTCGTCGACTTATCGAGCGAGTTTGCGTTGTTTGCGGTATCTGAATTAGCTAAAGAAATCGTTCCTGAAAAATCGTCGGTGATGTTACAACAAAACGGAATGATGACTTTTACGCTTCAAAAATATACGAGAGAGCGTTGGATGCACTTGCGAAGAGGAGAAAAAGGAAGCAGCGAGTAAAAGAAGTGTTACAAAATAAATAATGAGTTCATATTACATGCGGATGCAAAGTTTTCTATACGTGTGCTAAATCTAGGTTGCTAACTTTTGCTCCGCTTGGAGTCGCATTGCGCGCTCTTCTTTTATCATGCGTCTCGTTTCGGCCAACTCTTTGAGAAGCGCCAAGTTTTTCTGCTTCTCCGCGAGCGGCGTCATTGTCGACTTAGTCGTCGTTTCCGTCGCCGAAATCGCTGGATCTTTTTCCAACGATGCTATGCTTTCGCTCGGTTTAGGTACGTCTTCTCTTTCAAACTGAAGCACGCGTCCAGTGGCTGGTTGTGTCGTCGTTTGGAAAAATCCAAAACCAGGCGTGGCTTCTTCAACGCCAGCCCCTGTCATTTCCGTTTGCTGCTGCTGTTGCTGCAGCGTCGTCGTCGTCGGCGGCGGCGGCGGCGGCGGTGGATACTGTTCTTGATGATATGTCAACCCTTTACCACCGCTCGAGCTCATCACGTAATTAATATCCCTTTCGTGCGCCCTATTAATCTCTTCTTTCATCGCTTTCAATTCAGCTTGCACCGATACCAACTCCAATCGCAAAACGTCCCTTTCCTTCTCGACGTCTTCGCACCGTTTTCTCGTCATCATCTCCTCTCTCGCTAATTCTTGAGATAAAGCGGAAAGTTCTGCTATTGTTCTCGAGTGTTCGTTCGTGTGACTTCTTCCGTTATCGTTCCTTCCGCCGTAATTATTATTCGTCGCCAAATCCAAACACTTCTTCTCCAACGCCCTCGTTTCTCGAAACAACTCGTCCCTCTCCTTCTTCTTCTCCTTGGCATCCTCTATGGCTTGCTTCGCGCGTAACTCCGCACTTTGTGCACGATCGGTCCTCGTCGTTGCAACGCTTTTAGCTCGCTCCATCTCTTGAATCGCTCTTTGCGTCCTCTTCTCCGCCACGTCCACTTGCATCTTCGCATCCCCGACTTTCGTTTCGCTCTCGACTAACCTTCGCGATATAGATTGTATTCGATCTCGCAACTCTCTATTCTTCATATCCGCCGCATCAAACGCGCGCTCGTACTTTTGTAACCTTGCCAAAGTTTTTCGCAAAGCAATCTCGCAGTCTCGTTTCGTCTCTCTCATTTGTTCCACAACCTGTCGATATTTCCTGTTTTCGTACTCCGCGCGTTTCCTCTCTCGTTCGAGCGCGTCTTTTTCCCTATTTACGCGCTCGAGCTGGACGGCGAAGTTGTTTATGGAAACCTTCGATGGAATTCCACCATCACCGCCGCTGAACGAAGAAGCCTTCATCGTTGTCAATTGCTCTCGCGCCCGCATCGCGTTCTCTCGACTTTCTAACACGTCCGATTTTAAATGTTTCACTAAACCAATCAACTCTGTTCGAGAGCACATTCGATTTGAATCTCCTCTCAACGGCCAATCTAAAGCGTCTCTCAACGCTTCTTCCACCGCGCGAATCGTTTCCGTCGCTTCAATCGCGTCTTTTTTCAATCGTTCGATTCGAATTTTGTCGTTGTTACTATCGTTTTCTGGTTGTTGTTTTGCTTCTCGATCGAGCGTCGTCGTCGTCGTCTGTGGTTGTTGTTCACTCGTAGTAACAGAACGAAGGGGAAGAAGAAGTCCTTCGTTGACTGATGATGATGATGATGATGACTTTTTATTCGCACTCGTATTCGTGACGCGTGTTCCTGGGATTTTATGCTTCACGAATTGGTCGAAGAAATCGTCCGGCATCGCGTCTTCGCCGTATTTGCCCGGGTCGTCGTCGTCGTCGTCCGACACGTCGTCCGGACGATCGTCGTCGAAGACGATCAGTTGCTCGTCGGTGTCGCCTTGGAAAACGTCGGCCTGCATCTCAATTTTTATGAGGAATAAAAAGCAAAATGTAGGGGATTTAGGGCAAACACAAGAAGGGGTGTTCAGAAACTGTATTTATTACAACAAAGTAAACATGGCAACATCGTCGTATCATTTCTCGTTATATACACAACACGCGAATTCATGAATTCGCGCGTTTTCAGTTCTTCGTCTTTTATATACATATACATTCTTTATCTTACTTTTTCTGCGTCCGTCGATAGCGCGAACCAAAATCCAACCATCATCGCGAACGAAGCGAGTGTGTATTCATAAATCTACTTTTCGTTGATCAACTTCAAACCCAAAGCGATCAAGGCGATTTGCAGAACAATCTGCGGGTACCACGCGACTTTTGCGACCGGGGAGAAGAAAGTGACGTTGATAAACATGCAAAGATGTCCAGTTAACATCGCCGTGACTTGCTTCAAGTACGCCTTCGTAATCTCCGCGCCGAATAAGAATGGGCCACCGAGGAAAGAGAGGAAGAGGACCGCAGTCATTCTCGACCACCAATTCGCGATCACACTCCCGCCGTCGACGTTCCAATACGACATGGCGATGTGCATGAACTTCGGGAAGGGCGGATCTGGACCGAACCAAAGTTGCGCGGAGCCAGGAAGCAACATCCCTATGGAAAAGAAACCAAACATGGCGAAAATAAAAGTACAAAACTTTTTCTCCAAATCGGCGTTTCCGCCGGCTTTTACCGTTGGCACCGGATTCCCTGCGGTTGACCTCATGGCGACAGACCTCGTCGCTTTCGTTTTGTTGTTGTTGACGAACAAAGTCGCTTTGAGCGCAACCTCTTTTTCCATCGGAGAAAAAAGAGAGTGTGCTGACGAGGCAATTTTAATTGCACCTCTTCTGGAAACTTTTCTCGCGTTGAAGTTTTCGACGCGCGATCGCGATCCGAGAACGGCGGATGATGAAGACGTTAACGCAAACATTATTGTTTTGTTTTTGTTGAAGTTTTTTGATTGGTTGTGTGTGTGTGTGTGTGTGTGTGTTTCTGGTAGACAGAATTGACGATCAACTCAATAATTATTCCAATTGGACCTTTCAAAAATATCTTCTCTCGCCTTTTTTGTCGACCAATCAAATGCGACGAGAAAATACCTAATTTTGCCGCTGCTGCTGCCGCTGCTGTGCGTATTCGATTCTATTATTACAAAGTTCTTTAAATCATCCTTAAATATCTATGACGATGAAGTCCTCGTCGGTGTCGTCGTCGTCGCTATCCACGTATTCGTAACTCTTCCTAATGCTTTCGCCGAAACCGTCGTCGACGACGTTGAAAAAATCCTCACCTCCACCTAAAGCGTGTTTGCTTTCTCCTCCTCCCGCTTGCGTGTTGGAGTTTTTAGTAGGCTCGTAGGTTGAATCGCCGCCTAGGGCGGAGTACATGTCGTCGACGATGTGCGAGGTGTAATTTTGGCTGACACCGTAGGTTTGCGCGTCCAAGCAGTCTTGAAGCATTCGATTCCGGTCGGTCTCGAATTTACCTCCGGATTTTGAAAAGAGAAAGACTAGATTTTTGGTCGCGTTTGGAATCCACGTGTCGTGAATTTCTACGTCACCTCGCATGTTCTGCAAAGCGCCGCTGGATGCGCCAAACATGCTGTTGTCGCCGTTTTGCCACTCTACTTGTTTTGGCTGACCGTTGGAGTCGCGCTCGCAAATTACATATTTGTACTCGTGGGTTACGTCCAAGCCTAAAGGGACTTCCTTCGTCCACGTCATTTTGTTTGCGCACGTCATTTCTTCGCTCGCGTTGACTTTCCAGTCGCACCAGGAACCAGTGAGAGCCAAGAACTGATGTGGAGGTAAATCAAACTTGACGACGAATTTTGCGTCCACCGAAAATGGAAGTTGCATGGATGTATCTTCGAGCTGGATGCGTTGTTGCTCCGTGGCCATCGTCGCCATTTGAATCTCGGCTCGAAGCTTTTCGTTTTGTAAAACCACCATTTGCGCTTCGCTTTCCATTTCTTTTTGACGGAGAATGTTCGTCGACGATGCGACTGTGTCTTTCAAGGCGTCGACTTCGTTTTGAAGGTTAGCGAGTTGGACCTCGGAAGACTTCTCTCGCGTCTCCGCGTCTCTTAAATTTTCTCTCGCCTCTGAAACTTGCCGTTCTAATGCGCGCTCGGCGTTTTCAAACTCCTCAATTTTCACGCGCAACACTCTCGCCTCTTCTTGGAGGAGATTTTCCTTCTCTTGACTTTGCGCCTCAAAATTTTCAATCCTCGCGCGGAGATCCATCAATTCAGACTCCGTGGCTTTGACTCTCTTGTTTGCCGCTTCCACGTTTGTTTCGGCAACTCTTTGTTCTTCGTGCGCCGCAGATAATTCAGCCTCAAACGCAGACCTCGCATTTTCTAAATCTGCTTTCGATTTTTCGCTCAACTCTTCCATTTCAAACAAACGCTGCTCCAAATTTTGCACTGTAGAATTTCTACCGCTGATTTGGGATTCCTTCTCCTCGACCTTCAAGCGCAAGTCGCTGAGTTCTAATTCAGACGCGCGAACTTTCGCCTCTGCCGCAGCGACGTTGGATCCTGCATTCTCCAATTCTAATTGAGCGGAGTCGAGTTCCTTGCGTAATTCACCGGACGATAATTCGTACGCGGTTAGTTTTGCTTGCGCCTCGTCGAGTTGAAGCTCTAAACTGCCAATTGCCAAGAGCTCGGCTTCGTAGGACTTGATTTGCTCGTTCAATTCCTCTACGTTAGATTCAGCGCTTTTCTGCGCTTCGTACGCTGCGTTCAATTCAGCCTCGAAGTTCGTTCGAGCGGATTCC
>Ga0209425_10001231_pt1 | contig 29897 bp, 22 predicted proteins | sample COG_05_FD_184749 | JGI IMG/M metagenome (GOLD analysis project Ga0209425, IMG submission 184749) | Pelagic Microbial community sample from North Sea - COGITO 998_met_05 (SPAdes) (version 2) | ecosystem: Environmental > Aquatic > Marine > Neritic zone/Coastal water | place: Helgoland, sampling...
TTATAACAGTTGTTCAACCTTTCATTTGACGAGAGTTAAAACCTATCATATCTGTATATGTCGAAGTTAAAATTTAATAGGGGAGTATTTGTGAATTTAATAAGGGAAAATGAATGGAACCTGAAATAGACCTGAAGGGCATGAACTGCCCCATACCTGTTTTGAGGACAAAGAAAGCTTTACGAGAGATAGACGTGGGAGAGACGTTACGCATTTATGCTACTGATCCAAGTACAGTAAATGATATGAACATGTTGTGTAAAACTGCTGGTCACGAATTAGTCGACAGCAAAGAGGTTGATGGTGTGTTCACCTACGTCATCAAAAGGGGACAATAACCACAAAAAAAATTTGTATATTAATAAAAAACGTTACCAAATGCATATTCACAAAAAAAACATATAAACAAAAGTAATCATGACCGATCAAAAACACCAAATAGATAAATCACCAACCGTGGCAGAAAAAGTGGAAACAACAACATGTTACATGTGTGCGTGCAGGTGCGGTATCAAAGTGCATTTACTTAATGGAAAAATTCGCTACATCGAGGGCAACCCAGACCATCCTGTTAACAAAGGAGTTTTGTGCGCCAAAGGTTCTGCTGGAATTATGCAACATTATTCGCCTGCCCGCCTTTCAAAACCCCTTCGCCGTGTAGGGGAACGAGGCTCGGGGGAATTTGAAGAAATTGAATGGGATGAGGCTCTCAATATAGCAACGTCATGGCTTTCAGAAATTAGAGCTAATGATCCAAAACGCCTTGCTTTTTTCACAGGACGAGATCAAAGCCAAGCTCTAACCAGTTGGTGGGCGCAACAGTTTGGAACACCCAACTATGCCGCTCATGGCGGCTTTTGCTCGGTAAACATGGCAACCGGTGGAATTTATACATTTGGGAGTGCTTTTTGGGAGTTTTCAGAACCAGATTGGGACAAAACAAAGTATTTTATTATGTTTGGCGTTGCAGAAGACCATGATAGCAATCCAATCAAGATCGGATTAAGCAAACTTAAAACTCGAGGAGCAAAATATGTATCAGTTAATCCTGTTCAAACTGGATATTCAGCAATAGCTGATGAATGGATATCTATAACTCCAGGCACTGATGGTCTTTTCGTTATGTCTTTAATTCACGAACTCTTACGGGCAGGAAAAGTAGATGTAGATTATCTAATACGCTATACCAACGCCCCCTACCTAGTTATTGATAATCCCGGTGAAGCTGATGATGGCCTCTTTGCTCGCACTGAAAATGGCGAAGAACTATGCTGGGATTCCCGCACGGATAAAGAACTATCCCATAAAACACCTGGGCTTAAACCAGCCATGAAAGGCGCTTATACATTAGAAAATGGGAAAAAGGTAAGACCTGTATTTCAAATACTAGCAAAAAGGTATTTAGATCAAAGCTTTAGTCCAAGGAATGTAGCACGAAAGATCGGTGTTGAAGTTAATGTTATTAGCAGGATTGCAAAAGAAATTGCAACTGTCGCTTTCCAAGAAGAGATTATTATTAACGAGCCATGGGTTGATTGGCGAGGTGAAAAACATACACAGATGATTGGTCGACCCGTTGCAATGCATGCAATGCGGGGTATTTCTGCTCATTCAAATGGCTTTCACACGTGTCGTGCAATTCATCTCCTTCAAATACTTATTGGAAGTATTGATTGTCCAGGAGGACTTAGATACAAAGCCCCCTACCCAAAGGGTTTCAATTCACTTCCTAAACCGACAGGAAGGCCTAATCAAGTTAACCCAAACACACCTCTCCCTGGACCCCATCTAGGGTTTGTACAGGGGCCAGAAGATTTATTAGTTGACGAAGAGGGAAACCCCGCACGGATTGATAAAGCATTTTCATGGGATGCTCCAATGGCAGCTCACGGAATGATGCATTCAGTTATAACTAACGCGTTCCGGGGAGATCCTTACAAGATAGATGTACTATTCATGTACATGGCAAATATGTCTTGGAATTCCTCGATGAACACGGCCGAAACCATTGAGATGTTAACGACAAAAAATCAAGATACAGGTGAATATGTAATTCCCAAGATAATCTATTCAGATGCTTTTTTTTCAGAGACAGTGCCTTATGCAGATTTAATTTTTCCCGATACGACCTATTTTGAGCGTTGGGATTGTATATCCACGCTGGACCGCCCAATAAGTGATGCAGAGGGAGTAGCGGATGCTATCCGACATCCGGTAATAGAACCTGACCGCGATGTAAGACCATTTCAGGACGTCTTAATTGATTTGGGAGGAAGATTGAAACTTCCTGGATTAATAAATGAAGATGAGAGTGTTAAGTACCCAGATGGTTATCGGGACTATATTATTAATCATGAGAGAACCCCGGGAGTTGGGAGCCTTGCAGGTTTCAGAGGCATGGATGGCTTGGAAAAAGGGAAAGGAGCCCCAAATCCAAACCAACTAGAATCTTATATAAAAAATGGTTGTTTCTGGTACGATAAGATCCCTGACAACGCAGCTTATTTTCGTCATGCAAATAAAAATTATCTGGAATACGCCTGCAACATGGGCTTTATAAAAGATACCACCCCGGTTATTTTTAATGTTTATAGTGAACCCCAACAAAAATTTAAACTAGCTGGGCAAGGTCTGGGAGAGCATATCCCACCAAAAACGCACATGGACCGCATTAAGAAATATTTTGATCCCTTGCCTATTTGGTATGAGACATTGGAGCAAGAACCAGAAAATAAAGAAAATGGTTTCATAATCCATGCTATAACTCAAAGGCCAGCTGCAATGTATCATTCGTGGGGATCTCAAAACGCTTGGTTAAGACAAATTCATGGTTCAAACCGGCTTTTCATCCCAAAGTTGTTGGCTAATCAATTATCTGTCAATGATGGTGATTGGGTTTATGTATCTAGTCGTAAAGGAAAAATTAAAGTTCGGGTTAAGATAATGTTAGGACTGAATAATAAGACGGTATGGACATGGAACGCTATTGGTAAACGTTCGGGTAGTTGGAATCTTCAGTCTAACGTGGAAGAGGCATCTGAGGGTTTTTTACTTAACCACCTAATCGATGACAGCCTGCCCAGAAATAAACACAATTATAGCTTTTCAAATTCAGATCCTATAACAGGACAAGCTGCCTGGTTTGATGTTCGGGTTAAAATTGAAAAAATAACAAATACTCAAGAAGATACTCTATCTGTCAGTGAACCTAATTTCGACAAACTTATACTTCCGCCAAAGATGCCTGTCCGCCCCAATATTATAGGATATAATGTTAACACGGAGACTGAATAAGTGACATCGCTGCCGAAAAATACTGAACGTAAGCTCGGACTGGTAATTGATTTGGATGTCTGTGTAGGCTGCCACGCTTGCTCTGTAAATTGCAAAGAATGGAATACCTCAGGCTATCATGGCCCTTTAACCGACACCAACCCTTACGGAGAAGAACCTTCAGGTGTCTGGTTTAACCGAGTTCATAGCTATGAAATCGAGCATACAAACGGACACGCGCAAACTATATATTTTCCCAAGTCATGCCTCCATTGTGAGGATGCGCCATGCGTTACGGTTTGCCCTACTGGCGCTTCCTATAAACGAAGCGAGGATGGAATTGTTCTTGTAGACGAGGACTTATGTATTGGCTGTAAATTATGCTCTTGGGCCTGCCCTTACGGTGCTCGAGAATATGACAGCCATGAGGGAGTAATGAAAAAATGTACATTATGTATAGATAAAATTTATAATAAAAATTTACCTGAAGAGAGCAGACAACCCGCATGCGTCTCAACCTGCCCAGCAAATGCACGCCACTTTGGAGATCTTGGCGATCCAGAATCTGATCTATCAAAAAAAGTCAGGGAGCGTGGTGGTTTTGATCTAATGCCCGAGCAAAAAACACAGCCAATTAATAAATATTTACCCCCGCGCACTCGTCAAATGAAACCTGAGTTAATCCAAAAGACTGAACTTGAGGATGCTTCACCTGAAGGTGGCTTTCTTGGCTGGATCGATAAAATTTTAGAGGATTAATTATAATGCACCCAGCATATTCCGTAATATTTTTTACAACTGCCTCAGGAGTAGGCTATGGAATGCTCATTCTAATAGGCATACTTAATGCTCTTGGGTATTTATCCAATGATGTAACTTATGGAATAATAATTTTCTTATTATCTTTGGGTTTAATTACTTGTGGATTATTAGCGTCTACTTTTCATTTAGGTCACCCAGAACGTGCGTGGCGCGCTTTGAAGGAATGGCGTTCCTCTTGGTTATCCAGAGAGGGTGTAATGGCACTACTAACATATATTCCAGCTTGTCTCTTAGCTATAAATTGGATTATTTTTGGCCAAACTAACGGTGTAAATGCAGCAACAGGATTAATTTCCTCATTGTGCTCTATCTTAACAGTATATTGTACTGCTATGATTTATGCTTCACTTAGGGCAATACCAGCATGGAACACTCCTATAGTTCCAACAAATTTTTTATTATTAAGCTTAACAACAGGTTGCTTTTATTTAAATGCCGTCGATGTTTTTTTTGGTCAATCATCATTGGAATTATTAGTTATAAACCTTATCTTTATTAGTTCAGCAGCCTTTGTTAAAATCAAATATTGGAACCTTATTGATAATGGGAAAGATCATACAACCATTGGAACAGCGACTGGATTAGGGGCTCTCGGGAAGATTTCTGTATTGGAGAATCCTCACTCCTCAAAAAACTATCTGCAGAGAGAAATGGGGTTTAAAATTGCTCGAAAACATTCACGGAAGTTACGAAAAATAACGATTTTCTTTTTATTTATTCTACCAATTTTATTAATAGCTATTAGTATAGGTGTTCAGCGCATAGCATATATTTTATTAATAACCACTGCTATATCAGGTTCCGTTGGAATAATTATTGAACGTTGGCTGTTCTTTGCCGAAGCGAAACACGTAGTAGCAAATTATTACAATAATTAGGATTAATAAATCAAACTTAACTGATCAATTCTGTGATTTATCATTAATAGCATGCCAAATTTTATCAGCGGTGTAAGGCATGTCAAAATGTTCAATACCAAACGGAGACAAAGCGTCCATGATAGCGTTAGCAATAACTGCAAGCGCGGGTACAGTGCCAGCTTCACCGCCAGCTTTAATGCGTAGCGGGTTAGTTTCTGAACGCTCTTCAATCGTTTCAATATCAAAAATAGGAAATTGATCAGCTCGGGGCATCATATAATCCATAAAAGAACCAGTCAGTAATTGGCCAGATTTAGTGTCATAAAAAGCACACTCACCCAATGCCTGGCCTGCTCCTTGTACTATTCCCCCATGGGTCTGACCATGCACAATCATAGGATTAATGGCCTGACCACAATCATCAACAATGCCGTAGCGGCAAATTATTAGGTTACCCGTCTCCGGATCGATTTCAATTTCAGCAGATGAAGAGCCATATGGAAAAGCTTTTATTCGCCCCTTTTGAAAATACTCCCCCATTAGTGGTGTATCATCATTCATAAACTTTTGATATACACGTGCTACATCCTGTATATTAGTTTGCTGTTCTCCACCATCAATTAAAAATTTGCCCTCGAAGAATTTTATTTTTTCTTCTTTGACCTGTAACAAATGTGCTGCTACTGGCAAAGCTTTTTGAATAATCTGGTCAGATATTTGACACAAAACCTTACCCATCATGCGCATGGATCGGTCAGAATGAGTTCCACCACCATTTTTTAGTAATTGTGTGTCACCAGGAGCCAAAGAAATATCTTCATAAGGAATACCAAGTAAATGACTTAAAACCTGGGGATAGGTTGTTTCGTGCCCCTGCCCATGGTTTTGTGTCCCCGCAAAAATAGTTGATTTTCCATCGGCTAAGATTTCCACACGCCCCATCTCGATCGGAGCCCCAACGGGACTCTCGACGAATGGTACCAAACTAATTCCACGCAATTTACCTTCATTCTTTGAGTTAAGACGTCTCTGCTCAAAGTTTTCGTATTCCATCATATCTGAGAGTGTTTTGAGAGCTTTTGGATAATCACCAACGTCATATGTTAGTCCCATCGGAGTAGAGAAAGGCATCTGACCCTTATTAATTAAATTTTTTAATCGAATTTCTTTTTGATCAATACCAAGTTTTTTACCAGCAATATCTATTAATCGTTCCAAAACCAAATGCGTCTCGGGACGACCGGCTGCACGAAAGGGCAAAACAGGAACCGTGTTTGTTAGAAAAACTTGCATGTCTAATGATGCAAAAGGGATATCATATGCAGTTGTCACTAGGCGGGATAAATTTGAGGGTGGTGCATAGCAAATTGTGTACGCCCCGATGTTAATTCGAGCCAACAACTTATAAGCTGTAATTTTTCCAGTCTGAGAAAACCCCAGGGATCCGGTGAGTTCCATATCTCGACCTTGCCAATCACTCAGAAAGGCCTCAGATCTGGAGCTAGTCCACTTAATAATTCGACCCAATTTCTTTGCCGCCCAAGCCAAGACAACGTATTCAGGTCCAACATGGCCTCTTGAACCAAATCCGCCACCAACGTCCGGACATATGACCCTGACCTTATCTAGGTCTTCTTTAAGTGAACTTGCAATCATATCACGATAACGATGGACCCCCTGATTACCCGCAGTAATGATAAACTGCTGGCTCAAAGGATCAAACTCTGCGATCCCAGACCTGGGTTCCATTTGCCCACTAATTAATCTCGGAATCTTGAACTTGCCATTTACCACTAAATGCGAGTTAACAAGAGCATCATCTGTTTTATTGTGCTCTCCTCTCAAATGATGAACTACAATATTTTTTGGCGCGAAATCATTAATAATGGGCGAATTTATATCGCTTGCCGTATCTAGATCAACAATTGGATCTAAACTTTCTATTTCCAAGAGGACCAACTCTGCGCCATTTTCAGCTGCCATTGATGTCGTAGCCAGGACAACTGCGATCGGCTCTCCGACATGCCTTACTTTATCAAAAGGCATAGGCCACTGCGGAAATTCAATCGCTACCGGATCAGTCTCGTCAAACATTGGTTTGGTCCAATCCTCCGGTGATGCCTCAATTGCACGGTGGATTATCGGCCCTAAGCCATCATTCTGAAAATCTTTTCCGGTTAATACATCAATAACACCCGGAGCTGTCTTGGCGCGTTCAACGTTGATATTATTTATTAAACCATGTGCAATTTGACTTCTAACAAAGCAAGCATATATTTGATTAGTTTTGTTGAGATCATCGGAGTACTCACCTTCTCCTTTAATATAACGGTCATCCTCTTTTCTAAGAATAGACTCGCCAATTTTTCTTACACCATAGCCGGTTATTTTTTCATTTGAATCAATCGACAATACTCAATCCTTCCACAGCTTTATCAATAAATTTTTTGCCTTAGAATATGACGATAATTACCAATTTAACAGCTCTAAAATAACTTCAAATATCTCTTTGATTATAGATTAGCAAATCAAATTGAATTTATTCATTCTTTTGAAACCTTTAACAAATACATTGATATTTTATAATATCTGAAGGCATAGAAATGCGATACTCTATCGAACAGCAAACAACTACCGGAGAATGGGTTGTTTTCGATACTGGTGGAAGTGCTGGCTTGGTATGTCAATGCCGGTCAGAAGAAGAAGCCATGCTAGAAGTTTTAAGGTTAGAAGAGAAATCACGGACTAGCAGCTATAATTACAATTCAAAAAAAGATAGTGCATAAATTAGATAAAAAATTTATTAAAAACCAACCTCGTACGATTACCTAATAAATTCAATATTACTACTATTTCATTGATAGTCTATGTCCTGATACAGATTATGTATTTTCATTAGAATTCATAAATCTGTAATATTTGTTAAAGTAAGACTTTCACCAAGGTAATACACACAATGACAGAAAGCCGTTGGGGTTTAATCTTTTTATCGTTACTGATAGGCGTCTCAGCAGCAAGTTATGTTGGCAAGATGCCTCCAGCTATTACAGAAATACGGTTTGAATTATCTTTATCCCTAGTTTCTGCCGGATGGGCTGTCTCCATATTCTCTGGAATCGGCGCTCTAACCGGTATCCTGGCAGGTGTTTTTGGTGATAGTTTAGGGCGTTTTAAAACAGTTATTTATTCACTACTCTTAATGTCTGCAGGTTCATTTCTAGGAGCATTCTCTAATTCTGAAATAACATTACTTATTTCACGCTTGATAGAAGGTTTTGGTTTCATTGGTATAATGGCAGTTGTTCCATCAATAATAGTTAACTTTGCTAATGATAAATATCGTAGTCTCGCAGTGAGTCTATGGAGCAGCGTAACACCAATCGGAATGACTATAGCAATTATTTCTGCCCCATACACTTTAGATCTAATAGGTTGGCGTGGATTATGGATATTAACTGCCACCCTGTCCTGCGTTCTTTTAGTCTGTATTTTATTATTTTTTCCAAAATCAGAAAGAGTGAAAAACAAGAGACAAACATCTTACTGGTCAAATATAAAAAAAACTACAACCGTCACAGGCCCGTGGTTACTCTCAATTTGCTTTATGACCTATACCTTCCAATGGATGACTGTAATGGTATGGCTTCCAACATTTCTGATAGATGAAAAAAACTATAGTCTAATAGCCGCGTCTGGCTTGGCTGCGGCCGGCGTCGCTATTAATATTTTTGGAAATTTATTAGGTGCTTGGCTTGTTCATCGCGGAATAAAAAAATGGATTATGGTTTCTTTTGGAACAATTATTATGGGTACTACTTCATTATTTATTTTTTCCAATGATTTATCAGATAACTTCAGATTTTATCTTATTATGTGTTTTTCATTTTTTGGCGGATTTCAACCGGCGTCATTAATCGCAAGTGTACCAATCCATAGTCCATCAAAAATGTTACTATCGACCACAAATGGATTCGTTTATCAAGGCTCTCAATTAGGCCAACTACTGGGTCCACCGGCAATAGCAATTGTAGTAACCTTCTCTTCCTCATGGGAATTAGTAGGCATCTTTCTTTTTTTTGGAACATTAGTAAATCTTATATTAGCTCAAAAACTAAAGAATATTGAATTTACAACTTAAATAAGTTTCGTTTCTTTTTTACCATTAGAATGTAGCATTTTCACTGTGCCATCTTTTTCAGTAAATGCATTAACTGTAGCATTCAGATCTTCATAAAATTCCTTTGGATAACTAATTGCCATACCCGAAGGTGTTCTGAATAACAACGAACTCACTAATGAGGAGTTTGATTTGGCAATTTCAACGAAACTATCAACCATATTAAAATTTATTACATCGTGAAATACATAAACGCATTGCTTCTTCGCAGATCTTTTACATGTCTCAAAATCTGCAGATTGTTGAATTGAATTATGCCCTCCATCAATTAACACGAAGTCTATACCCCCCTCAAAATTATCTCTTATTACCCGTGGAACATCTTCTGGGCTTTTTGCTTTTATTGCAGTAATTTCTGCCGTAATTTGCTTGCCCAAATCATTTGTGATTTTAACACCCAACTCTTCCTCGGGTCTCGGGCACATGTCAATCGCTAAAACCTTGGAGTCTTTAGACATCAGACCCAATGCTAATGTTGTCCACCCAAACGCATTACCAATTACAAATATATTTTTCGGCTTAACAATTGATGTTACGCATTGTAAAAACATTAACTCAACAATCGAAAGCCCCCCACCCTTACACATTCTCTTACCATTTTGTAATATATAGGTGAAGGGAATATCTGCTAAATTGTATCCGGGAAAATGCGCAGGTGAGAGTGATGACTGAACCTCAAAACCATTTCTCTCGTAAAGCTCTACAAGTTCGACATAAAAGTTATTCAACTTCCCTCGCCTCTAGTTTCTGATTATTGGCGCTGCGTTGTACACTAAAACCTTGTTTAATCATTAATTTATTTAAGCTCGAGTATCACCTGGCCAACATCAAGACTACCGCCTGGATCAACCAAGACTTCGGAGACCACACCATCTCTTTCTGCAAATAGTTGATTCTCCATTTTCATAGCTTCAACGACAGCCAAGGCATCGCCTTTTTTAACTTCATCCCCTATCTTGACCTCGAGCGATACAAGAAGCCCGGGCATTGGCGACATTAACTTATTTGAGGTATCAGCGACTTTTTTCTGTGGCATTCTGCCCAAAAGTTCTGCCGCTAAAGAAGAAATAATTCGAATTTCCCCCTCGTAACCAGAGTGCCTTATCAGGAAACCTGTTATGGTGCGCTTTACGCGCATACATATATCTATTTCGTTAACCTTTCCAACAAACAGCGATAAACCCGGTTTCCACTCCGATAAAATAGTGTAATTACTCCCGTCTGCGTGAACCTCAGTCTTTTCTTCTTCAGAGACTGATATACTAATGGGGTGCCGCTCGCCATTTACAATGGCGACCCAGTCATCGCCATACTCAAATCTTTCTCGTTTAATAAAATTTCCTGAAATCGTCCGACCATTTATTTTATTTCCTCGTTCTACTTCACGACGATGCATCATCGCAACTATTGCAGATAACATTCCAAAATCATCATGCTGTGTTAGCTCTGGAATAAAGGTATCTCCATATTCCTCGGCAATAAAGTTTGTAGAGAGATCCCCCTCATTAAATCTTGGATGCGCCATCACTGCAGATAAAAATCCTAAATTATTTCCAACGCCTCTGATGTAATATTCTTCCAGTGCCCTCCGCATATGGGTTATTGCTTCCTCTCTAGTTTCCCCATTTGTAATAAGCTTGGAAATAAGAGGGTCATAGTAACGGGTAATTTCATCACCCTCATTTACACCACCATCTATTCTTACGTGCTTATGAGTTCCAAATGAATTGCTCACTGGCTCTGTATATTCTGCAAGTCTCCCTATTGCCGGTAAAAAGCCTCGAGTTGGATCTTCAGCATAAACGCGCGCTTCAATAGCCCAGCCATTAATTGCAATATCGCTTTGGGCTAACTCTAGTTTCTCACCAGCTGCAACTTTGATCATCTCTTCTACCAGATCAAAACCAGTCACAAGCTCCGTCACCGGATGCTCCACTTGCAATCGCGTATTCATTTCTAAAAAATAGAAATTTTTATCTGTATCAACAATGAATTCAACAGTACCCACTGACTGGTAGTTAACTGCTTTAGCCAGAGCAACCGCTTGTTCTCCCATCGCTACTCGCATACTTTCGTCAACAAAAGTACTAGGAGCTTCCTCAATAACTTTCTGATGTCGACGCTGTATTGAACATTCTCGTTCACCCAGATAAACACAATTACCATGACTGTCACCAAGTACCTGTATTTCAATATGTCTCGGGTTTACAATGAACTTCTCCACAAACACTCGGTCATCGCCAAAACTAGCCTTAGCTTCAGCCGTTGATGCCCGCAAACCTTCCTCAAGATGTTTCTCCTCCGCAACCATCCTCATGCCCTTACCGCCACCACCAGCTGAAGCTTTCAGTATCACTGGATAACCGATTTGTTTGGCTACTCGTTTAGCTTCTGCGACCGATGAAACTGGTGCAGTATGCCCAGGCACAATTGAAACTCCTGACTCATTAGCAAAAATCTTAGACTCAATCTTATCGCCCATAATTTTTATTGCTTCGGGATTAGGTCCAATAAAAGTAGTGCCATTAGCTTTTAAAGCCTCAGCAAATTCAGAATTCTCTGACAAGAAACCATAACCGGGATGGACAGCATCTGCACCCGACTCTTCAATCGCATTCATGATATTTTCTATTTTTAAATAACTTAAAGAGGCATCAGATGGCCCTATAAAAACCGAGTCGCTCGCCATATCCACATGAAGAGCACTTTTGTCAGCCTCAGAGTATACTGCGACAGTTTTTATACCCATTTGCCGTGCAGTGCGAATTACCCTGCATGCAATTTCACCCCGATTAGCAATAAGAATAGAATTAAACATTAAAAAAAATCACCATTCAATTACTTATAACATCCCAAAATAAACGTCCCGCCAATACTAGCTTAACATAACGAGAATTTATAAAAATTTAATTCGAACGTTTCATACTATAGTTGCAAAATTAATTACAATATAGCAATCAAATGTTTACAATAATGTAAATATGATAGTTGATTATTACATTTACGTTATTGAATCGCAAACAACATACAATTATCTGTACTTTTGTACACATCAGTAAAATTCATTTGTAAATTGAAAAAATAATGCCAAATCTTGTTAAATTTGATAACAATTATTAGACGTTAATGCTAATTAGTTGGTATTCAACTACAAAGCTTTTCCTCTAATTTGTCTCTTTAGTTTCTTATCCATGGTCATAGTCAGCCAAAACTGTATTTTCTTCAATATATATCTCGTTATGGCAATCTGCTGGTCTACCATCGTTCAGCGTTGTAAGCAGCCAATCTGCGATGGATGGATAAATTTGTTCAGCGACCTCTCCCATTGGATGGAATACACCTTCATAAAGCCACAACTCCGAGGGACCGCCAAGAGCCGATCTAAAAACATCAATATCTTTCGGTGTACATAACTCATCCATATCACCAGCAACAAGTAGGTGTGGCACCTTCACATCTCTTGCCAAATCAGGCATTAACGCGAGCCGAGAAATAAATTCATCAAAAAGTTGCTCATCAGTATAGCCAGCCATATACATGAATATTCGTTTAAAGTTTGGCTGAGCTTGCTCAAAAATAAGATCGAAAGTTCCAACATTTGCCATTTGTCCAACAACAGCTTTCACCCGTTTATCATACGCAGCAACTTGAACGCCCCAGCGCGAACCCATACTCGTACCAAATACACCTATTTTTTCGCTATTTACATCCTCTCGTTGTATCAACCAATCTATAACTTTTTCGGCTGCGAGAGCATAGTTTGTCTCATCCTGCCAAATGCTTTTCATGTTGCATTCACCTTGTCCCGGACCGTCCATTGAGCATATATTCATTCCTCTTTTTGTAAATTCATTCTTAAAAGGATTAGGGTAGTCTTCTCTCACTTGATCCATACCAGGTATATATAAGATTGTTGGCTTGGCGCCATCACCTTCGGCACGGTGAAAATTAAAAAAGGTTTCCTTACCCTTTTCAAACTCAATTGAGGATCCAATTATTGAACTATTAGAGAGAGCAATCAAATGATCATAGCAGCGCCTGAGACCCTCATACCAACCAATCTTGTTAGGGTCTCCATCTATCGGAACTAAATGTTGCGCTCTTCCAAAACATAAAGCTGCTCTATGAAAAAATTGACTTGCAGTTACGGTTCTACCCTTTTCCAAAGCTTTATTTGCTAGCCGCTCTAATTCAATTGCCCTTTTTGCCCATGCCTTTGGAAATGATCGTCGACCTGTTACTTTAGTATAAACAGCATTAAGGTCCTCTAGTTTAAAACCCCGATCTAACCGAGTTCCCATTATACCAGGATGCAGAACATCCTCGTTATCAGAAAGCATAAGAAAATTATCAAAAATCCACCCTTGGTCGCCTCGCAGTTGTTGTTTTGACATATAAATAACCTCCTAGTTATAATGAAAAAACTATATTCTTGAGATAGAACGATAACCCTCTTCTTATAGCCCTATACTAGTCTCCAATCACACCAGATGATTTAATATCTTTTATTTCTTCTTCCGAATAATCCAAAATATCGCGTAAAACCTCTTTTGTGTGCTCACCCAACAAGGGTGAACGCTGAACTTCGACTTGGGAATTTGACAGTTTAATTGGATTACCAACCGATAAATAAGGTCCGCGTGTTGGGTGATCACATTCAACAATGGTCCCAGTATCTCGGAGTGATTGCTCTTCTGCCAACTCCTTCATTGACAATATAGGACCAACTGGAATGTCATACTCATTACAAATATCCGTTACTTCAAATTTAGTTTTCGTCATCGTCCAAAACTCGATCTCTTTAAAAATTTCATTTAACTTTGGTAAGCGAGCTTTTGGGGTGGAATATTCATTATCATCTTTCCATTCAGATTTACCAATAATATCACAGATACTTCCCCATACTGCTGCTTGAGTAATAAAGTATATATATGCATCGGGGTCATTCTCCCATCCCTTACATTTTAATATTCGACCAGGTTGCCCCCCACCCGAGTCATTGCCAGCTCTAGGGGTAGCATCTTTAAAGGGAATTCCCTCACCAAATTGTGAATATTCCTCTAATGGTCCAGAAGCCAGTCGTTGCTGGTCTCTTAATTTCACTCGGCATAAATTCAACACACCATCTTGCATTGCAGCAGTAACCTTCTGTCCAGCCCCTGTTTTCTCTCGTTGGAATAACGCTGTGACGATACCAAGTGCAAGATGAAGACCAGTTCCTGAGTCGCCTATTTGCGCTCCAGTCACCAATGGCAGGTCATCAAGCATTCCAGTAGTGGAGGCAGCCCCTCCAGCGCATTGGGCTATATTTTCGTATACCTTGCAATCCTCATAAGGCCCAGGACCAAATCCTTTGATTGATGCCAAGACCATCTTGGGATTAATTTCCTGAATCTTTTCCCACGAAAACCCCATTCTATCTAAAGCACCCGGAGCAAAATTCTCAACCAGAACATCACAAGTCTTGATTAAATCAGTTAGGATTTTTTTACCCTTTAATTCTTTGGTATTCAATTCAATCGATCTTTTATTATGATTAAGCATTGTAAAATAAAGCGAGTCCACATTTGGCTTATCCCTCAATTGGCCGCGGGTAGCATCACCAATACCAGGCCTCTCAACCTTAATGACATCTGCACCGAACCACGCCAATAATTGAGTGCATGTTGGTCCTGATTGCACATGTGTAAAATCAAGTACTCTAATTCCATCTAGGGCCTTACTCATAATATTTCCTTATTAAAATTTCATTCTAATTTTTCTTATTCACTATACTTTGCGGATTTAAATTTCCAATTCGGCCACTTTCAGTTCCAGAAGCCTCATCAATTACAGCATTAATCAAGGTTGGGTTTCCCGAGTCTAGAGCTCTATTTATCTCCTGAGCTAACTCATCTGGAGATAATACGTTTACGCCAACCCCACCAAAAGCTTCAATCATTTTATCATATCTGGCATTCTTAACAAATACTGTGGTCGCAACGTCAAGACCTCCTGATGGGTTAACATCGGTCCCACGATAGATACCCCCATTATTGAAAACAACTACGCAGATAGGTAAATTATACCTGCAGATTGTCTCTATTTCCATTCCAGAGAACCCAAATGCACTATCACCCTCAATCGCTAATACTGGTAAACCTGTCTCAACAGTGGCCGCAATGGCTGAACCCATTCCAATACCCATGACGCCCCATGTTCCAACATCCAATCTTTTACGTGGTTCATACATGTCTATAATACTTCTTGAAAAATCAAGTGTATTTGCACCTTCATTTACAAGTATAACGTGAGGTCTTTCTCTAATAATATTTTTAACTCTACCTAGAGCCCCATGATAATCCATTGGCACATTATTATTCTTCAGCTTTTGTGACATACGCGAAACATTAGATTTAACTTTATTACTAACTAGTTCGGTCCAATCACTATTATGAAAAGAAATTTCTATTTCTTTCAAAGCATCCATCATCACTTGAATACTAGAACCAATATCACCGACAACTGGAGCACTTATGTCAACATTACTATCCATCTCTCTTGGTTCTATATCTAATTGTATAATTTTTTTCGCGTTTTCACCCCATGACTTTCCCTTTCCATGCGATAGAAGCCAATTCAAGCGGGCCCCAACCAAAATTACAACATCAGATTCTTTCAGAACTAAGGAACGAGCAGCAGATGCCGATTGTGGGTGAACATCCGGCAATAATCCTTTTGCCATACTCATTGGCAAAAAAGGTATTCCAATTTTCTCAATAAATGTCCGTATAAGTTCGTCATTCTGAGAGTAGGCGGCTCCCTTTCCTAGTATCAAAAGTGGTTTTTGGGCATCTTGCAAAATATTTAGTGCTCTATTTACAGCCTCATTGGATGGAATTTGCTTTGGTGCAGGATCGACGACCTTAACTAAAGACGAATTACCCTGATCTTTATCGATCGCCTGAGAGAGCACGTTTGCAGGGATATCTAAATATACGCCACCTGGCCTGCCAGATACAGCAGACCGTATCGATCGCGCGATTGCGATCCCTATATCCTCAGCATGCAATACACGATAAGCTGCTTTGCAAAGAGGCTTTGCTATTGATAATTGATCCATTTCTTCATAATCCCCTTGCTGGAGATCTACAATTTCCCTCTCAGAGGAACCACTTATCAAAATCATCGGAAAACAATTTGTATTTGCATGGGCAAGCGCAGTTAACCCATTTAAAAAACCTGGTGCTGAAACAGTTAAACATATACCCGGTTTTTGAGTAAGATAACCCGCAACTGAAGCTGCATAACCTGCATTTTGCTCATGACGAAATGATAAAACTCTCATCCCAGAGGCTTGCATTAAACGTCCAAGGTCTGTAATGGGAATTCCAGGAACATTGTATATGTTGTTTATATCATTAAGTTTAAGAGCATCAATTATAAGTTGAAATCCATCGGTTAATGAGCGGTCACTGTCACTCTCAATCAATTTATTATTCCTCCGATTACCATATTTTGTGAAGTCATATTAGATCTAATATAATAAAACTTTATCATCATTTCACGCAATAATATTCAAGATAGATAGATTGATTCAAAATAATATTGCAATTAAATTGGTTTTGTTTGGTCTATTAAAACACCTCAAGCCTTTTATTTTACAAAATTTTTATAAATATCTTAATTGCCCTTCGTCTAAGTCCATTATATACATCAAGTATCAATATTAGCGAATGAAGGCCCATAAATTTATAAGGTCCATACAATTAAAAAATCAATGAAATTAGACAATCAACAATATATAAGAAAATCTAAAGGAGAAAATAGTTCAGCCCGTTTTCAGCCTAAGGGGCGGTTGTTATCTGAGGATGAAGAGACCCAAATCAGAGATTTACTAAAACATAAAACTCTACAGCGCCATGAATTAATTGAGTACCTGCATGTAATTAATGATACGTATAATTTTCTAAAGATCGGACACTTACACGCTTTAGCTAAGTTATTATCAATTTCGATGGTTGAAGTCTATGAAGTAGCTTCCTTTTACTCGCATTTTGACATACTAGATGACGATGAGATAGAGCCAGCGCCAATTACCATTCGTGTTTGTTCTTCAATAACATGTGAGTTATTCAATTCAAAAAAATTATTTTCTGATATTATCGATAAAGATATAAAAAATGTGAGAGTAGTCTCTGCACCTTGTATGGGCAGATGCTTTTCCGCACCAGTTTGTGAGGTAGGACATAGGCATATTGATTATGCCTCAGTCAAGAAAGTCGAATTAGTTATAGACGAAAAAAATTTTGAACCTGACATCCCTAATTATGAGGGTCTAGAAGAGTACCAACTTAAAGGAGGGTACAAGGTTCTTGAAGCATGCATCACTGGTAAACTTGGCATTAACGAGGTCATAACAGAATTATCTTCTAGTTCGTTAAAAGGGTTGGGTGGCGCCGGGTTCCCTACAGGTAAAAAATGGGAATTTGTGCTGGCAGAGCCAGAACCGCGATTAATGGCAGTGAATGCTGATGAGGGTGAGCCCGGAACTTTTAAAGATAGATATCATTTAGAGAGAACTCCCCATCAATTTTTAGAGGGCATGTTAATTGGAGCATGGGCAATAAATGCTAAAACTGTTTTTATTTATTTGAGAGACGAGTACCCGGCTATTCGCGAAATTTTATTAAACGAAATACATTTACTCCAAAAAATAGGATTATCTAATCATACAAATATTGAGATTCGGCGCGGTGCTGGAGCATATATTTGCGGCGAGGAGTCTGCAATGATAGAATCCATAGAAGGAAAAAGAGGAATTCCGCGTCATCGTCCGCCATATGTTGCGCAATCAGGTATTTTTGAAAAACCAACCTTGGTAAATAATGTAGAGACGTTACATTGGATTCCAATAATTCTTCAAAACGGTGCAAAGTGGTTTTCATCGCAAGGAGATAAAGGGCGAGGATTGAGAAGTTACTCTGTATCCGGCAGAGTTAAAGAACCGGGTGTTAAAATAGTTTCAGCTGGATCCACAGTTGCAGAATTAATTGACCATGCAGGTGGAATGATGGATGGGCATGTGTTCTCTGGGTATCTGCCGGGAGGTGCCTCTGGAGGCATTCTCCCATCTTCTATGGCCGATATACCTCTAGATTTTGGAGAATTAGAAAAATATGGTTGTCTGATTGGATCCCACGCTATCGTTATATTCTCTAACCAAGACGACCCACGCAAGATTGCTCTAAATTTAATGAAATTTTTTGAAGATGAAAGTTGCGGACAGTGCACACCATGTCGCGTAGGCACTGAAAAAGCTGTAAAGTTAATGACCGAAAAAAATTGGAATACTGAACTACTAAAGGATTTATCAGATGTAATGGCTGACTCCTCAATTTGCGGACTTGGACAAGCTGCTCCAAACCCATTACTTTGCGTTATGAAATACTTTCCAAATATTAAATAGACTGAAATATTATGTCAGATAAAATAAATTTTAAAATTAATGGTAAAACTGTCTCTGCTAATCCAAATGAAACAATATGGCAGATCGCCAATAGACAAAAAATTGACATTCCACACCTATGCTACTTACCTGAGAAATCTTATCGGCCGGATGGAAATTGCCGAGCTTGCATGGTTGAAATAACTGGTGAACGTGTCCTAGCAGCTTCGTGCATACGTAAACCAGAGGAGGGAATGATCGTAAAAACAAAAAGTGATCGTGCCAAAAAATCGCAAAATTTAATTTTTGAGTTATTAGGCTCAGATCAACCGGCCCAAAATATAGCGCATGATCCTAACTCCAAGTTTTGGGAATGGAACAATAAAATAAACCCCACAAATTATTCGAGATTCCCCAAGGTTATAAAATCAGAACCAGATCTCTCACATAGTGCAATAACTGTTAATCTAGACGCCTGTATACAATGTAATTTGTGTGTGCGTTCTTGCAGAGAAGTTCAGTCCAATGACGTTATCGGAATGGCCCGTCGAGGTCGTGATTCAAAAATTATTTTTGATTTTGACAAACCCATGGGAAATTCAACATGCGTGGCGTGTGGAGAATGTGTGCAAGCTTGTCCGACAGGCGCATTAATGGAATCCAACCTTTTAGACGGAAATGGTGTGAGAACCGAATTCGCCGATAGGTCGGTAAAAACTTTGTGCCCCTATTGTGGTGTAGGATGCCAAACAAATGTACATGTTAAGGGAGATAAAATACTTTATGTTGAGGGACGAGACGGTCCCGCAAATGATAGTAAACTATGTGTTAAGGGCCGTTTTGGTTTTGACTATATCCATCATCCGGAAAGATTAAAAAAACCACTTATTCGCCTTCCTGGCGCGCTTAAAAGCTCAAATATTGAAATGAAATTTTCTGATCTTCACCTATTCTTTCGCGAAGCTTCCTGGGATGAAGCTCTTGATTTTGCTGCAGAAGGACTAAAATCTGTTGGCAACAAAAAACGTGATAATAATGTGGCTGGATTCGGCTCTGCAAAATGCTCAAACGAGGAAGCATACCTTTTTCAAAAATTAATACGACAAGGGTTTTATACAAACAATGTCGATCATTGTACTCGACTATGCCATGCATCCTCTGTTGCTGCACTTATGGAGGGTCTAAATTCAGGCGCTGTAACCGCACCATTTAAAGCCGCTAAAGATGCCGATTGTATAATAGTTATAGGCGCTCGGCCTGCAGAGAACCATCCCGTTGCTGCAACATATATTAAAGATGCAGCAAAAAAAGGCGCTCAATTAATTATAATGGATCCTCGCGGACAATCCCAAGGGATCGCCGCACATGCAAAACATATTCTTCAATTTAAATCAGGAACTGATGTCGCCCTTTTAAATGCCATTCTGAATGTAATAATAACAGAATCCTTGTGTGATGATAGCTATATTCAGTCTAATACTACCGGCTTTAAAGAATTAGAAAAAAATATTGTTAATTTTCCACCTGAAAAAATGTCAAAAATTTGTGGGATTTCAGAAGAGACAATCAGAACTGTCGCTCGCACTTATGCTCAGTCTAAAGCTTCAATTATATTTTGGGGAATGGGCATTTCCCAACACGTTCATGGAACCGATAACGCTCGTTGCCTGATTTCGATGGCTTTATCAACTGGTCACATAGGAAAACCTGGCACCGGACTTCACCCCTTGAGAGGGCAAAATAATGTTCAGGGGGCATCAGATGCTGGCTTAATCCCAATGTTGTACCCAGACTATATGTCGGTTGAAGATCCAAAAATAAGAAAAAAATTTGAGAATTCCTGGGGAACTAAATTAAACCCAGAAAAGGGATTAACTGTTGTAGAAATTATAAATGCTATCCACGACGATAAGATTAACGCAATGTATATTCAAGGCGAGAATCCTGCAATGTCTGATCCCGACCAACATCATGCAAGGTCTGCTCTGTCTAAACTAGACCACTTAGTGGTACAGGATATATTTTTAACAGAAACTGCATGGTTTGCAGATGTAATATTACCATCTTCAGCCCATGCGGAAAAGTCTGGTACTTTTACGAATACAAATCGCGAAATTCAAATGGCACGTGCAGTTATTGATCCTCCGGATGATGTACGTCAGGATTGGGAGTTAATCCAGGAATTAGCACACCGTATAGGCTTAGATTGGGATTATAAGCATTTAAAAGATATATATAGAGAAATGTCGAGCTTAATGCCGTCTTTAAATAATATTACTTGGGATAGATTAGAAAAAGAAGGGGCGGTTACCTCCCCCTGTGATGCTCTTGATAAACCGGGTAACGAAATAATTTTTTCCGATGGATTCCCAACATTATCGGGAAAAGGAAGAATTGTAACGACGAATATTACACCTCCTAAGGAACTACCTGACAAGAACTTTCCTATGATATTAACAACCGGGCGTATGCTCGAACATTGGCACACAGGAACTATGACACGCAGATCAGAAGTCTTGGATTCACTAGAACCTGACGCAGTAGCATGTCTCAATCAAAAGGATCTTAAAAAGAATAAGATTGAACCAGGCAATACTATAAAAGTAATCACACGCCGGGGGGAAATTTCATTAAAAGCACGACAAGATCCAGACGTACCAGAAAATATGGTTTTTATTCCTTTTTGCTTTTCTGAAGCTGCAGCAAATATATTAACAATCGCTGAGTTGGACCCTATTGGAAAAATTCCAGAATTCAAATTTTGCGCAGCCCGGATTCAAAATTTAGATTAAACACTTTATCAAGTAACAACAGTAGTTTTAAAAGGTGTGTGAATTAAGTTAATTATTACCTTATTTTATTCTTACTGAAGTTTCCAAATTATTAGACATAGTATCACCTTCTTTGATAGAGAACTCTCTAGCTATCTCAACGGCAGGTAGTTTGGAACCATTATCAATACGGCACTTTTCAATGAGTATTGATCCATCGATAGCAGGTATCAAGATACCATCATTTGAAATACGTTTTATTACTCCAGGCTCTCCCATCTCAGAGAATTTCTGTGCCGTAAAAAAATCTATCTGTTTATTATTAATCATTGACCAAGCGCCGGGAGCTGGATTGGCGGCTCTTATAGTATTATAGATTTTATCAACATTACTATTCCAATCAATTTTCGCTCTTTCTTTTTTAAACCACGACTCATACGTACCTTGCTCTGGGTCTTGAACATATCGAAGAAAAATATTTGCCTTTATAAGCTCAAGGCTCTCTAACATTGCATCAATACCCATAGGAAATAATTTATTAAAATACAAAGATGAGAGAGTATCATCAGGCTCTATTTTGCATGATTTAGTCATTAAAATATCACCTTCATCCAGCCCTTCGTTAGGCCAGAAAATTGATAATCCAGTTATTGTCTCACCCTCCGCTATAGACCAGCTAATTGCGGAAGGACCTCTGTGATATGGCAGCAAGGATGGGTGAAATTGAAAGGTTCCCAACCTCGGCGCATCGATAACTCGTTGCGGTACTAGAAGTGTAACATAGGCCATCATACAAATATCAGCCTCAAAAGATTGCATCAATTCATAAGCCTCCTCTGTTTTCCATGAACTAGGCTGAAAAACTGGTATACTTCTCTCTTTAGCTAAAACGATCAACGGATCCTCAGGTTCATTATCTTTTTGAGGTGCTCCACATACCGCAACTACGTTTTCATTATTTGATAACAAGCGTTCCAAGAGTTCTTTTCCAAACGCTTTCTGACCATGAATTACAATCTTCATGTTACACCCTTCGTATGATTAAAATTAAATGACAATTTTACGCATCAAATCATTAGCCCCAATAGTCGTCAAGTATGTAAAATTACGTACCTATTCAACATTCACTAATATAAATTTGTTTAAATACTTTCAAATTAGCGTTTTATCTTTAAACTTAACTGTCTAAACACTAAAATTGGAGCATCAATGGCCTTACTACCAATCAAAGATAGTAATGAAAAAATCAGTATAAAATTCCAATACATAACACTTTTAATTATTGTATTATGCATCTCGATTTACTTCTGGCAGATAACTCTTGGCTCGGAACAAGCAAAATACATATATTCACTCGGAACTATTCCAACAGTTTTATTTGGAACTAGAGAATTAAGCTCATCATTAGTAATTATTCCAGAGTATTTAACTGTATTCACCAGCCTGTTTCTTCACGGAGGTTGGATGCACCTTATGTCAAATATGTTATTTTTATGGGTCTTTGGTGACAACGTAGAAGATAGTATGGGGCATTCCAGATTTATATTTTTTTATATAATTTGCGGCATATTAGCGACACTCACACACGCTATTGCAGAATCAAATTCTAATTTGCCTTTAATTGGTGCCAGTGGAGCTATTTCAGGTGTACTAGGAGCTTATGTTGTTCTTTTTCCAAGGGCAAAAATATTAGCTTTGTTCATGAACATTATTCCAATTCGGCTCCCAGCGCTTCTCGTGATAGGTGTCTGGATTGCTATTCAATTTCTAAATATCAATAACGACGACGGAACCGCTTGGTGGGCCCATGTTGGTGGGTTTATGTCTGGCGTAGTTTTAATATTTCTATTTAAAAGGGGCAACTTAACCCTAATAAAAAAGAAAGATGCATTTTTAAAACCGAGGTACAATATACAAAATCCTAATCACTCCAAATCAATATTTCCAGATACATCATTCACCAGAACTGACTCCAAAGATAATAATACTCAAGATGAATAATCTATCAAATAAACATATATCACTTCGATAGAAGTTGGGTATTATCTGAATGGCGCCAAAATTTGGACCATAATATTTATTATTGATTATTATTTAGCCAACTACTATCCAACTCAACACTGGGGCCAATCCACATTACATTTTTTGTGTGGTCCTCGTATCCGTCCCCCGTATTTGGATGAAGTAATATGCTTAAGTTTCCTCTATTTAAAGCCAAAAACGGAACTACTTTATCAAATAACGAAACGGGGAACTCTACCTGAAAATGAGAAACTGGGTGCGGACCTTGGGGTGCCTTATCGCGCCAACGGCCTATAATTACTTCACTCCCAAAACGACTATTAATTTCTCTACGAAGATTTCCAGCATTTTGTTTTGAGGCACCATCATAGTACAAATGCACATGATAACTCTTTATATCTGATGACTGTCTATATTCAATATTTTGAAATTTCATTCAAAAGCCCACAATAATTATTTTAAAATAAATCTAAAACTATATTTATCGCCATCTGTAAATGTTACGGTTTTAAAACCGTTCATTTTAGCTAAGTCAAAAAAAGGGGGTATTTCACTATTTTTAAACTTCCTATATATCGGAGTATTACGGAGTAATACTGGCAAAACCTCGATAAAAGCTCTTACCTTAAAAATAGTACTAAGGTTACCATCTACGCTATCCATTATTATCATATTTTCTACATTCTTACCTTTTGCAAAAACCAAAACACGTTCCTGAGCATCTCTTTGAATAAACGCACGTAATATATTATTCACAAACGCAATACGAGTTTCATTCTGCGTGCTGGTAAGTACACGCCTACGAGACTTATGATTTTCAATAACTTTAGGCGTTGGATAAAACTGATGTCCATCTAATTCTTTACCTGCAACTTCACCAGACATAAGAAGCATATTAAATAAAAGTATTGCGGCGAAAACAGCCATTAGAGTGGAATATTTCCATGTTTCTTGGATGGATTTGTTACTTTTTTATTTTTTAGCATTCTGAGAGACCGCGTTATACGCCAGCGGGTATTATGCGGCATAATGACATCATCGATATAACCTCTAGCCCCCACTCTAAATGGATTGGCAAATTGCTCTTGATAATCCTTCTCTCTATCAGCTAATTTTTCTTTATCAGTTGCATCGGCCCTAAATATAATTTCAACTGCGCCCTTCGCTCCCATAACAGCTATCTCTGCGCTTGGCCAAGCAAAGTTCACATCACCCCTCAAATGTTTTGAACCCATAACAATATAAGCTCCACCATATGCTTTTCGTGTGATTAACGTTACCTTAGGAACAGTTGCCTCAGCGAATGCATACAACAATTTAGCTCCATGACGAATCAATCCGCCAAACTCTTGGGCAGTCCCCGGCAAAAAACCTGGCACGTCAACTAGTAGAACCACTGGAATATTGAAACAATCACAGAAACGAATAAACCGCGCGGCCTTAACCGAAGCATCTATATCCAAACATCCTGCAAGAATCTTTGGTTGATTGGCTATAATCCCAACTGTTGAGCCTTCAATCCTAGCGAATCCCGTAATCATATTGGCTGCATAGTTTGGCTTCAACTCAAAAAAATCTCCTTCATCTACTAATTTTAATATCAATTCCTTAATATCATAGGACTCATTAGGGTTATTAGGAACCAAAGTGTCTAAAGAAGGTTCTCTTCGATCTGCTGGATCATCGGTGGGTCTTATTGGCGAATATTCCTGATTATTTGAAGGTAGAAAGTCTATAAAACGCCGCAATTGTTCAATCGCGTCAATATCATTATCAAATGCTAAATCAGCCACTCCCGACTTTGTCGTATGTGTAGTAGCGCCACCTAATTCTTCTTGACTGACTTCCTCATGAGTAACGGTTTTAACAACATCTGGCCCCGTAACAAACATGTAAGATGTATCTCTCACCATAAAAGTAAAATCCGTAACGGCTGGTGAATAAACAGCTCCGCCTGCGCAAGGTCCCATAATTGAAGAAATTTGAGGAATTACTCCAGATGCCATCACGTTACGTGCAAACACCTCTGCATAACCAGCCAACGCTGAAACACCTTCTTGAATACGGGCACCACCAGAGTCATTCAAACCAATTATTGGAGCGCCTACTTTCATTGCTTGATCCATAATTTTACATATTTTTTCCGCATGGGTTTCCGATAAGGAACCACCAAAAACTGTAAAATCCTGACTATAAACAAAAACAGTGCGACCATTGATTGTTCCATATCCGGTAACAACACCATCTCCCGGTATTGTATTATTTTCCATACCAAAATCCGTAGAACGATGCTCAACAAACATATCCCATTCCTCAAAGGTATTTGGATCGAGTAATAAATCGATACGCTCGCGAGCTGACAACTTGCCTCTTTTGTGTTGTGAGTCTACTCGTTTTTTCCCGCCACCTGCACGAGCACGTGCTCGCCTTTCTTCTAATTGTCTAATAATATCGTACATTTTTATATCTCATATTCATTCCATACTAAATTAAGCCAGCGATTGTTAAGCACTTAATAAATTCAAAAATCGTGATGAATTTTTTATATCTTCACGCAAGACCTCCTGTTTTAACATTGCTTCATTGTCCTTACCCCAGCGCTCAACTTGATACTTCTCTTCAAGAATCGATTTCTCAAACATTACCTGTGCATCAATTCGACCATAAAACATACTTAACGCTAAAATTAAAGAGCCAGCAACTGAAGCCGCATTAGTAACCCCCATAAGCTGAAAATCAGTCAAAGACATTAACTTATTCCTTAAATTTAAAAGACTTTTTTCTGGCTGGTTAACAGGTATTAGTCCGACAGTTACTTTTAGTATAACATCTAATTCATCCATTGCCCATTCAAGTTCTGGATTCCAACCGCGGTTTTGAAGGGCCACGAGATCTTCAGGTTCACTAACCCTGTAACATAATAAATCAGTTTCAGCTATTTTAAGCGTAATACCAATAACTTCATCACGTTTTTTGTTAAGGCGATCTATTGCTGTCGCAGCTAATTTACATAACGACATAGTCTCTGGTTTAATCTCTACGGATTGCGTCTCCCATTCTTCAGACATTGCCTTCGTAAGGGCCATCGTTGGGGAGCCAAGATTTGAGCCAGCGGGGGTTTTAACAACCCTTCCGTCTAATACTACCAAAAATGAACTATCTTGTTCCATAACACCTGCATGTTTATAAAAACGCTTCATTTTAGACCAAGTAGGCATATTTCATTCCGATCAAGTAGAATAAATTTAATAATGGATGTAAAATAGTATATAAAAAACTAATCATCAATCTTAACAAAAATTATTAGTCGTCCTGTTTTCCTAGAATAGCCTAACGCCAAATATATGTAACATAACTGATACATATATGTAGTAAGAATAATGTCTCTGTTGAAGTGATAAAATTTGAGAATTAGCGTGCGATAATATTCTATGTTTTGTTATGTGATAACATAATATAATAGTGAATAAAATATTTATCACTTTTTATGTAACATAAATGATACACGCAGATAAAATTATTAAATTATCTCTTGTAACAGTACGACCCTTGAATTATAAGCCATTATAATATGATGTTATAACATAGCATTATAATGGAAAAAATATTAATATTTTAAGGATCAAACTATGAAAAAATCTCTATATATATCGACAGCTTTAGCAGCTGCCGGCATTTTAGCATTTGGTACAACAGATGCTAATGCCAAAAAAATTAAGATTGGCCTTGGTGGTTTTATAACAAGTTACATTGGTTATGCTGAACAAGACGGTTCATTTGAGTCGACTGCACAAAATCCAGCTCGTGTTGGTTATGACTCTGTTAACATTGTTACTGACTCAGAAGTATATTTTAAAGGATCAACTAAACTTGATAATGGAATCAACGTTTCAGTGGTTATTCAATTAGAAACCGATCCTAGTGGTGATAATGGAGCTATCGACGAATCATATACAAAATTTACTGGAGGATTTGGCGATATTCGTATTGGTTCGACAAAAGCGGCCGGAAGCGTGCTAAAACATAATGCGCCAAATAGTGGATTATTAAGTTTCAATGGCGGGGATGTTGAAAACTTTATAATACAACCAGCTGGAAGCTCGCTCGCAAGTAGTCAAGGAACTAATATTGGTGGAAGTGATGCCATGAAACTGGTTTATATCACACCAAAGATGAATGGCTTAAGAGTTGGTGCCTCGTATGTTCCTTCAACTAACAATGCCGATACCATGCCAGCAACAGGTGGCACGGACGGCACTGAAACACAAATTTATGATTTGATGGTTAGCTATGAGCAAAAACTAGGTGACGCAAATGTCGAGGCTGATATTGGCATGTGGAGAGAGCAAGGAACCGCAGCTAATTCGATTGATGGCAGGCGCTTCGGTATCAACATAGGTTTTGGTGCCATTACAATTGGCGGCTCTGTTTTAAATGAAGATGCAGTTGACTCAGGCCAAAGTATACTTGCTACCAATCCTGATGTTGAAGCAATGGACGTCGGTATATCTTATCAAATGAGTCCATCAACATCAGCATCACTTACTTTCATGAACGCTAAGAAAGATAATGCATCTGGCACCGCTGGTGAAGACTCCGTTACCAAACTAGGTCTTGGATTAGAACACAGCTTGGGTTCTGGAATCGACTTTGTTGCAACTATTGCTCAAGTTGATTGGGAAGACGAAACAACCGATGATGCTAACAATAATGATGGGTGGTTAGCTGTCGCTGGTATAAACGTCGGATTTTAACGCAATTTAACTCCTGTTAAAATCAAAAGAAAGGGAGGGGTGCATTGACGCCCCTCTTTTTTTACACTGGGGCTTATAAAATATTATATTTATTTAGAATACATTTCAAAAAACTGACCGAGTTCAATATAATCATTAAAAATATATTTGGCGCCGGCATTTTTTAGAGCATCTTTTTTATGGTATCCCCAACTAACTCCAATACCGGTAACTTGAGCATTTTCAGCCATTTCCATATCATATGTGGTATCTCCAATCATAAATACATTAGAAACATCGACACCAGTATCTCGTATTGAATTATGAATCATTTCTGGATTTGGCTTGCCCGCGGCACTATCCGAAGTTTGCTTCGTAATAAATAAATCACCAATATTCTCATTCCTCAACACAAAGTCGAGACCTGAGCGCGACTTACCAGTGGCAATCCCTAATAAAAAATTTGTATTGGCCAAATTAATAATAACTTTTTTAGCATTGGGATATAAGGGATCTTGAAAATTATTATTAAGCCGGTTAACTTGCGACAATTCACGATAAGTTTTGCAAAGTAAATTTAAATCAACATTATGATCACTGGGTAAAAGTTTATCTAAAGCGTTACTAAGCTCAAGACCAATACCATCTCTAATTTTTTCATGACTTGGCAGTTTACAGTTATGAGTTTTAAATGTTTGCTTTACTATTTGAATAATTGTTGACTGCGAGTCCACAATAGTACCATCACAGTCAAAAATAATTAGAGATAACTTATTCTCCATGGTCACTATACCACTGTTCATAAAAATCCTCAAAAGGATCAACTACTTTTTTACTATCAAATCCAAAATACTTCCAGGCTTTATTCATATGTGGCGAGAGATCTGACACGACTTGAAAAAAACCTCCTGATGGATGTGGAAACTTTATTGCCTTTGCATGTAGATGAAGTTTTTTGTCAACACCTTCCGCACCTTTCAGAAACGCCTCAGCGCCACCGTATTTACCATCACCCAAAATTGGTGTTTCTATTTCAGAACAGTGAACTCTTAACTGATGTGTTCTTCCTGTTTCAGGCATCATTGCGAGCCAAGAAACCTTGTCTGATGCGTTATCAACCGTTCTATAATAAGTAACTGCTCTTTTTCCTTTTGAACTGACAGTCATCTTATCTCCAAATTTACCAGGTTCCTTATTTAAGGCTAAATCTACTTTTCCATTCTTTATTTGTGGACTGCCAACTACAACCGCCCAGTAGATTTTATGAACTTCATTACGTTTAAAAGCTTTAGTAAGTTGAGAGGCTACTTTTGAAGTTCTAGCGAGCAATAAAACACCAGATGTATCTTTATCTAACCTATGAACTAATTTGGGGCGTTCTTTCAAGTCATATTGCAAACTACTGAGCATTGCATCAACGTGCTTAGAAGTACGCGAACCACCTTGTACAGCCAAACCAGCTGGTTTATTTATCGCTATTATATAATCATCCTTAAAAATTACAGAGCTTCTCAATAAATCAATGTCATTATCTTTTATCGTATTATAATTAACTTTACTCACCTTAGGTGCTGGATTATCACTAACTTTTGGCACCTTAATCTCTTGACCATTTTGAATTCGGGTATTTGATTTAGCACGTTGACCATCGACCTTTATATGGCCTTTACGTAATAACTTTTGTAAATATCCATGACTAATATCTGGGAAATGTCGCTTAAACCAACGGTCAAGACGAATTCCATCCTCTTCAATATCGACAGTGCGCGTCAAAATTTCAGTTAAATTTTTTTCAGTAGTCATACAAAACAC
>Ga0209425_10001235_pt1 | contig 29836 bp, 27 predicted proteins | sample COG_05_FD_184749 | JGI IMG/M metagenome (GOLD analysis project Ga0209425, IMG submission 184749) | Pelagic Microbial community sample from North Sea - COGITO 998_met_05 (SPAdes) (version 2) | ecosystem: Environmental > Aquatic > Marine > Neritic zone/Coastal water | place: Helgoland, sampling...
AAACTCGCTCGATGTAGCATTTTTTAAATTTAGTGCATTCCTTGCAAATTCAATTATAGCCATTTGCATTCCATAACAAATTCCAAGAAATGGAATCTTGTTATTTCTTGCATATTTTATAGCTGCGATTTTTCCATCAGTGCCTCTTTTTCCAAAACCACCTGGTATTAAAATTCCAGAAACATTTTTAAGTTTTGATGATATTTCTGATGCTTTTAATTTTTCAGAGTCAATTCTAACTAAATTAACTTTTACATTATTTTCAATCCCTCCATGAGTAAGAGCCTCATCCAATGATTTATATGCATCTTTTAACTCAACATATTTTCCAATTAGAGCAATATTTAATTGTTTTTTAGTTTGTAAAATAATCTTAGTTATTTTTTTCCAAGGAGTTAAATTAACTGGTTTCTTTGATTTTAATTTAAAATAATTTAAAACTTGAATATCTAATTTTTCTTTAAAAAAACTAATTGGAGCTTCATAGATTGTTCTAACGTCTACTGTTTCAATAACATTTTTTATGTTAACATTACAAAATAATGATATCTTTTTTCTATGTTCTAAAGGTATGGGTCTTTCTGATCTACAAATAATAATATCTGGCTGGATACCAATGCTTCTTAATTCTTTTACCGAATGTTGAGTTGGTTTTGTTTTGATTTCATCTGAGGATTTTAAATAAGGAACAAGTGTAAGATGAATAAATAATGAATTTTTCTTTCCAATATCATTTGCAAACTGTCTTATAGCTTCAACAAAAGGTAAACTTTCAATATCACCTACTATGCCTCCAATTTCACAAATGATAAAATCTTCTTTTGAAGAGTCATTTTTTATAAATTCTTTTATACGATCTGTTATATGAGGAATTACTTGAACTGTTTTACCTAAATACTTCCCTTTACGCTCCTTACTAAGAACGTCGTTATAAATTTTTCCTGTTGTTATATTGTCAGATTTTTTTGCTGACACCCCTGAAAATCTTTCATAATGTCCTAAATCTAAATCAGTTTCAGCACCATCATCTGTAACAAAAACTTCACCGTGCTGAAAAGGACTCATTGTTCCAGGATCAACATTTAAATATGGGTCCAATTTTCTAAGTCTTACCTTGTAACCCCTTGATTGAAGTAAATATGCCAGGGATGCAGATGAAAGACCTTTGCCTAAAGATGAGACCACGCCGCCTGTGACAAAAATAAATCGCGCCATGGAAGTATCTTATAGCGGATAAAAAAGTAATTGGAAAGTATTAATTATTATTTTCTGGTATTGCAGGCATATCTTCTGATTTTTCTTTAACAGTATCTAAAACTGATGAAGTAGGTGCCAAATCTGCTCTAGATAAAATCGTTAGACCTATACTACATATTATAAAAAGTGTTGCTACGATTGCAGTAGCCTTTGTCATAAAATTACCAGCTGATCTTGAAAACATAAAGTTCTCTTGAGAGACACCAATACCTAGTGCGCCACCTTCTGATTTTTGCATTAAAACCAATAACACCAAAATAATAGCAAATATGATATTGAGCACTAATAATATGTTTTCCATGAGGGTTAATTATATGTTTTTTTAATTATATCAATAAATTTTTTTGGATTCTGAGAGGCACCTCCTATCAAAAAACCATCAATATTATTAATAGATTTCAATTCATGAATATTTTTAGGACTCACAGACCCACCATAAATAACTTTGAAATTTCTAAATTTTTTTTTAATAAAATTTATTGTATTAAGTAATTCATTTGATTTTGGAATTAAACCTGTTCCAATAGACCAAACCGGCTCATAAGCAATTATCACTTTATTAGTATTTTTTATTTTATTTAAACCTGATTTTATTTGTTTATTTAAAACTTGTTTAGTAACTTTTCTTTTTTTTTGTTGTAAAGTTTCACCAATACAAAAGATTATTTTAAGACCAGACTTTAGAGCACACTTAATTTTAGAATTAATTAATTTATCTGTTTCACCAGATTTCCTATTTTCTGAATGCCCAATAATAACATATCTTGCACCAACATCTTTAAGCATCAGAGGATTTACTGAACCAGTAAATGCACCTGGTGTGTATTCTTCATGGCAATTCTGAGCACCAACTTCTATATTTGATTTTTTTAATTTTTTAGACATTGGGCGTATTAATGTATTAGGTGGACAATAAATTATTTTTATAGATTTATTTCTTTTAAAGGTTTTGAAAAATTTGATCACTTTATTTAGGGAATTTAATGAATTTAAACCACCAAACATTTTCCAATTAGCAATAAAATACATATATTTATTTGTCATCTGCTACAATTTAATCTATAGGTTTGCTTTTTATAGATCAATAAATTTATAGAGTAATGATTAGTAGTTTTAGAAATTTCGCGAAAACTAAATTTGCCGGGTTATTAGTTTTTATAATGATTATCCCATTTGTATTCTGGGGAATGGGAAGTATGTTCAGTAGTGGGAATACTAATAACATAGCAAAGATCAATGAAACAAATATTTCAACACAAGAATTTATAGATTATTTAAACAATTCTGGAATTCCACAAGAAACAATAAGAAACAACTTAGAAAATAATATAGTTCAAGAATTACTATCTGGATTAGTTTCTACGACTTTATTAGATTTAGAAGTTAAAGATTTTAATATAATTATTTCAGAAAAAACACTACTTCAAAAAATAAAAAATAATAAAAATTTTTTAGATGAGAATGGAGTTTTTCAAAGAACTAAATATGAAAAGTTCTTACTTGAAAATAATCAATCTGCGCCAGCTTTTGAATTAAAACTAATGGGTCGTGAATTGCAAAGAAATCTATTTGATTATATAGGCGCTGGAACAGTTTCACCAAAATTTTTATCTAAAAAATTATATGAAGAGGAGAATAAAACTCTTGAAATAGACTTTATAAATTTAAAAAAATTTTATAAAAAGAAAGAAAATTTTACAGATCAAGATTTAAAAAATTTTATCAGTGAAAATAAAGATCAATTAAAGGTAGAGTATGTTGATTTTAATTATGCAGTGATAAATCCTGTAAATTTAATAGGTGTTGATGAATTTAATCAGTTATTTTTTGATAAAATTGATCAAATTGAAATCGATATAACGAATAATATTTCTTTTAATTCAATTGTTGAAAAATTAGATATAAAGCCAATTAATATTACGAACTTTAAATTCTCATCGGAAAAAAATCAAATTGAGAAAAAAGTATTTGAATTAAGAAAGACTAAATTTGATATTTTTGAAAATGAAAATGAGTATGTTTTGTACCATATAGAAAGTATAGAAGAAAAAAAGCCAGATCTTTCAGATAAACAAACTAGGGAGGAAATTCTTCAACTTGTTTATCAAAAAAATAACTTTGATTATAATAGAGAATTGTTAGAAAAAATTACAAATAAAAAATTTACTGAAGAAGACTTTGTAAAAATGGGAAAAGATTTAATGGAAAATACAAAAATAAACTCAATTAAAGATAATAAAAAATTTGAAATTAATGCTGTTGAAGTGCTTTATTCTTTGCCGTTGAATGCATTTACATTAATAAATGATGAAAAAGGAAATATTTATTTAGCTAAAATAAAAAAGTTCTCAAACAATTCAGACAATAATAATTTTGAAGAATATATTGAAAAACAAAACTCTAAAAATAGAAATACTATATTAAGATCTTACGATTTATTACTAAATAAAAAATACAGTGTTGTTTTGAATCAAAAAACAATAGAACGGGTTAAAAATTTCTTTCAATGATAATTAATCGAAGCTTCAAGGAATTCAAGTTTCGACATAGAAGCAAAAAAAATCAAATAATATATACTTCAAAAAAAATAAAGGATGATGAGAATATATTAAATTTAATTGATAATTTTTTAGTTGAAAAAAATAGTTTTATTTTTGAGTCTGTTGAAAAAGGAAAAATAAAAGGTCGTTATACTATATTTGGAAAAAATCCTGATAAAATATGGGAATTTAATGATAATAACTCATATTTAATTAAAAATAAAATAAAGCTTAAATTAAAACAAAAACCTCATCAATTAATTGAAAATATAATTGAAGAATTTAAATTTAAAATTCCATCAGGCCTACCTCCAATATCTTCTTTGATATCTGGTTATTTTTCATACGATACTATCAGATATATAGAAAATATTCCAAACTCCTGTAAAGATGATATGAAAGTTCCTGATGTTAGACTTTTAAGACCAAAAACATTAGTTATACACGATAATTTAAAAAAGAAAATTTTCTACATAATAAATATTTTTAGTGATGAAAATATAAAAAATTATTCTAAAAAATACTTTGAAATTAAATCAGATTTAAAAAATCTTTTAAATCAATCTTTAGAAAGAAAAATTTCTAAACCTCCTATCAAAAAATTAAATAAGATTAACATCAAATCTAACACCTCAAAAAATAAGTTTATAAGAATGGTTAACAAAGCAAAAAAGTACATTGCTCTGGGTGATATTTTTCAAGTAGTTTTGAGTCAAAGGTTTGAAGCTAAGTTATCTAAAGATCCACTTGAAATTTATAAAAAGCTTCGAGCAACTAATCCTTCCCCTTTTATGTATTTTTTTAATTTTAATGATTTTCAAATAATTGGGGCAAGTCCTGAAATTTTGGTTCGACTTAGAGATAATAAAATTACCATTAGGCCTATAGCTGGAACTAGACCAAGGGGTAAAAATATGAAACAAGATAAATTTTATGAAAAGGATTTATTAAAAGATAATAAAGAATTATCTGAGCATTTAATGCTGCTTGATCTAGGGAGAAACGATGCTGGGAAAGTATCAAAAATAAATACTGTAAAAGTCACTGAAAGTTTTGCAATTGAAAGATATTCTCATGTGATGCATATAGTTTCTAATGTAATTGGTGAATATAACAAAAGATACTCAAAGTTTAAATCTTTACTAGCTGGATTTCCTGCTGGTACAGTTTCTGGTGCCCCCAAAATAAGAGCAATGGAAATTATAGATAAATTAGAAAAATCAAAAAGAAAAGTTTACGCAGGTGGAATTGGATATTTTTCAGCTAACGGAGAATTTGATACTTGCATAGCTTTAAGAACTGCCGTAGCAAAAAATAATAAATTTTATGTACAAGCTGGAGCTGGAATTGTTGCTGACAGTGTGCCAACAAAAGAATATGAAGAGACAGTAAATAAAGCTAAAGCTTTGATTAATGCATTAAAATAATGAAAATAATACTAATAGATAATTATGATAGTTTTACATTTAACTTATTCCATTACTTATCATCTTTGAAAGTTAATGTTGATGTTATTAGAAATGATAAAATTACTACAAAAGAAATTATAAAAAAAAAATACAATAAAATTGTAATTTCACCAGGGCCAGGTAACCCAAATCAATCCGGCAATTGTTTAAAAATAGTAAAATCTCTTCATAAAAAAATTCCCATTTTAGGCGTTTGTTTGGGTCATCAAATAATTGGACAAATTTTTGGTTCTAAAATAATTCAAGCTAAAAAACTAATGCACGGAAAAACAAGTAAAATTATATCAAAAAGAATAGGAATTTTAAAAGACTTACCAAAAAGTTTTGAGGCAACTAGATACCATAGTTTAATTATCGAGAAAAAAACCCTACCAAAAAACCTTGAAATCACTGCAGAGACTAAGGATGGTATAATAATGGGTATTAAACATAAAAAATACAATGTGCATGGTGTACAATTTCATCCTGAAAGTATTAAGACAAAAATAGGATTAAAAATTTTAAAAAATTTTATTATATATAGAGTTTAATGAGACAATTCATAGATAAGATAAAAGATAGACAAAATCTTACATTTGATGAAAGCAAAACAGCTTTTGAAATTTTAATGGAAGGTAAAGCAAATGATCAAGAAATATTTGATTTTTTGACATTTTTATCAATTAAGGGCGAAACTTCAGATGAAATAGCTGGTGGAGTTTTTGTTCTCAGGAATAAGGCTAAAAGAGTAAATGTAGAAAATTGTGTCGATACATGTGGAACTGGTGGAGATGGAATGAATACTCTCAATATATCAACAGCATCAGCATTATTACTTGCAAGTATGAGTATTAAAGTAGCAAAGCATGGAAATAAAGCGGTATCATCAAAATGTGGGTCAGGTGATGTTTTGGAAGCTCTAAATATCAAAATAAATCTAGAACCAAATCAAATTGAAAATCAAATTAATAAAAATAATTTTGGTTTTATGTTTGCACCAAACTATCACAGTGCAATGAAATTTGTTGGTCCAACTAGAAAAAAAATTGGTAAAAGGACAATTTTTAATATGATTGGACCTTTAAGTAGCCCTGCCCTAGTGAAACGACAAGTAGTTGGGGTTTTTGATAAAAAACTTTTAAAGATATTTGCAAATGCTTTAAATAATTTAGATATTAAATTTGCTTGGATTGTTAATAGTGAAGATGGCTTAGATGAAATTTCTCCATATGCCAAAACAAATGTTGTTCAATTAAAAGATAATAAAATTTCAGAAATTACTATTGATCCTATAAAATTAAATATAAATGCTGAAAAGTTTGAAAATCTCATTGGTAATAACGCAAAATTTAATGCAGATAAAATGATTAATATATTTAAGGGTGAGGATAATGATTTTTCTAAAGCTGTTTGTCTTAACGCAGCAGCAGGTTTGGTTGTTTCTGAAAAATATGATGATTTCGAATTGGCTTACAATTATGCTAGAGGTTTTATTAAATCAGGAGCTCCTTTTAAACACTTAATAAAGATTCAAAATGGCTGAAAATGTTCTTGAAAAAATAATTAAAAAGAAAAATAAAAAAATAGTAAATTTAAAAAAAACTATTTCACTAGAATCTTTAGATAAATTAATTAACACAAATAAAACATTTATTAATTTTAAAGAAAAAATTGGAAATAATATAAAAGAAAATAAATTTTCAATTATTGCTGAAATTAAAAAAGCAAGCCCTTCAGCTGGTGTTATTATAAATAATTATGATCCTGTTAAAATAGCAAATATATATAATGATAATAAAGCTTCTTGTTTATCTGTTTTGACTGAAGAAGATTTTTTTTTAGGAAACATGATACATATTAGTAAGATTAAACAAAAAATTAATTTACCAATTCTATGTAAAGACTTTTTTGTAGATAAATTTCAAATACCTTTAGCAAAAAGTTACGGAGCTGATGCAATATTAATTATATTAGCTGGTGTAAGTGATAAACTTGCTGATGATTTATATAACGAAGCACTTAAATTAAATATGTCAGTAATTGTTGAAGTTCATACTGTTGAAGAAGCAAAGAGTGCCTTACGATTTAAAGATGCTTTAATTGGAATAAATAATAGAAATTTAAAAACTTTAAAAACTAACATAAATACAACTTTTGATATTCACGATGTTTTAGTGGGTCACCCTGGTCCACTAATTTCAGAGAGTGGAATTAAAACAAAAGATGAACTGTTGGACCTTTCAAACAAAACATCTATTAAAACTTTTTTAATTGGTGAATCACTTTTGAAAGATCTTGATAATAATTCTATTTTTTCAGTTCTATAGCCAAATAAACCTCTATTTTATTAGCTTTTTTACTATTGTGAATTGTAAAGAACTTTTGTAGAACAGATTCTGTACGATATTTGTTCTTATGCTTACAAAAAAACAAAAAAACCTACTTTTATTTATCAACAAGAAGTTGAGAAGCTCTGGCGTATCCCCTTCTTACGAGGAAATGAAAGTGTCGCTTAATTTAAAGTCTAAATCAGGAATTCATAGATTAATCAGTGCACTAGAGGAAAGAGGATTTATTAAAAGACTTGCTCACAAAGCAAGGGCACTAGAAGTAATAAAATTACCAGAAACAGCTTCAGCTAATGATATTTATAACAGTTTTTCACCAAGTGTTATTAAAGGTGGTTTAGACGAAAGTAAATCTGAGTCTAATGATGTGGAAGTGCCAGTTTTGGGAAAAATAGCTGCGGGAACGCCTTTAGAGGCTATTCAAAATGAGGTTTCAAGAATTCCATTGCCAAGTAACTTAGAAAAAAATGGTGATTATTTTGGTCTTAAAGTACAGGGAGACTCAATGATTGAGGCTGGAATTAACGAAGGTGACACTGTTATTATTAAAAGAACTGATACAGCTGATAATGGTAAAATAGTTGTGGCATTAATTGATGAACATGAAGCAATGCTTAAAAGAATTAGAAAAAAAGGTAAAGTTGTAGCACTTGAAAGTGCAAATAAAAACTACGAAACTAAAATTTTTGGCCCAGATAGAGTTAAAGTTCAAGGTGTATTAGTATCTTTATATAGAAACTTCTAGAAAAATAGTCTAAACATTTTCAATGAAAAAAGTAGCAACAAGATTTGCTCCATCTCCAACTGGACCTTTACATATAGGTGGTGTGAGAACAGCTTTATTTAATTGGCTATATTCTAAAAACCAAAAAGGTAATTTTTATCTAAGAATTGAAGATACTGATAAAGAAAGATCAAAGGATGAGTATAAAGATCAAATAGTTAAATCACTTAAATGGATTGGTATTAACTATGATGGGGATGAGTACATACAATCAAAAAAAGTTGAAGATCACATAAAAGTTGCAAATGAACTACTAAAAAGTGGTCATGCGTATAAATGTTATTGTTCTAGTGGAGAAATAGAAGAGCAAAAAAAAAGAGCAAGACAAAAAAAAATTCCTTACATCTATGATAGAAAATGGAGAGACAAAAAAGAGTCTGATGCTCCTAAAGATATCAAACCAGTAATTCGATTTAAAAGCAAAATTGATGGAACATCTGTATTAAAAGACTTAGTACAAGGTGATGTTGAAATAGATAATAATACTATTGAGGATTTTATTATTTTAAGAAATGATGGAACTCCAACTTATAACTTATCAGCATCCGTCGATGATCATCAAATGAATATGACACATATAATTAGAGGTGATGACCATAAAATAAATACTTTTAAACAAATTCAAATTTATCAAGCTATGAAATGGAAGTTACCATCTTTTGCACATATACCTTTGATACATACTATTGAAGGAAAGAAGCTATCAAAGAGAGACAAAGCTTCTACGTTAGATGACTATTCTAAAATTGGTATTATGCCTGATGCTCTTAGAAACTATCTTCTAAGATTAGGATGGTCCTATAAAGATAAAGAAATATTTACTTTAGATGAAAGTATTAAACATTTTAATCTCGAAGGAATTGGTAAATCTCCATCAAAGCTAGACATGAGCAGAATTTTATCAATGAATGAGCACTATATTAAGAATATTGATGAAAATGATTTATTCGATCAATTAAACGAGTATTGTAAATTATATAAGAGTGAAATTCAATCAGATAAAAAAGATAAGATTAAAAAATCTCTAATCTTCCTAAAAAATAAAGCTAAAACCTTAGAAGACATATTTAGTAATGGCCAATATATTATGACTGATGAGATTAACTTTAACCAAGATGATATTAAGTTAATTGATGATAAGGCAAAAAAAGTCATTTATGATTTCAATACTCAATTTGGTAGTGTCGATAAACTTAGCAAAGAAACATTAGAGCCAATAGTGAATGAGCTGATTAAATCAAACGATACTAATTTTAAAGGGGTTGGGCAGCCTTTAAGAATAGCTTTAACAGGTTCAAAATTTGGACCTGGGATATATGATATAATTATTTCTCTTGGAAAAGAGGAAGTAACAAAAAGATTAACTAATAAGAAACTTGCTTAATACTGAAGAAGCTTCATCAGAAGATGAAGTTTTTGATCTGATTTTAGTTAGAGTTTTCTCACAATCATTTATTTGCTTTTTCATTAATTCAGGATTTTTTAAAAAATATACAACCGAATTATAAATCTCTTTAGCATTACATTCTTTTTGTATTAATTCAGGAATTATTTCTTTTTTATTAATGATGTTAATGATGTTAGCAAATTTGATCTTTACGAGCATTCTGACAATTAAAAAATTCAAAAAGTTCATTTTATAGATAATTATAGAGGGAACTTTTGCATTACAAATTTCAAGAGAAACTGTTCCAGATTTAGAAACTGCAAAAATAGATTTGACTAGTATTTGTTTTTTTATATTTTCATCAGAAATAACCTCAACATTTTTTAAACTTTCGTTATTAATTTTTTTATTTATTAAGTCTTTATTTTCATCAGTGGCATGAAATACAAAAGTGAAATTATTAAATTTTGTATTCATCATATTTATAAAATCTATCAAGATAGGCAAAAGTAAATTTACTTCGGATGATCTACTGCCAGAAAAAAGAGAAATAATTTTTTTTTGATTTGATATGATGTTAGATAGATCTATTTTGTTATTCGTCTCATGTTCTAGCAACGGATGACCCACAAAAGTATTTGAAATATTTTCTTTATCAAAATATTTTTTTTCAAAATCAAATAATAATAAAATATGATCTAAGAACTTCTTAAACTTTTTAACCCTACCCTCTCTCCAAACCCAAATTTGAGGAGCTACGTAATGTATGGTTTTTATATTAGGATTAATACTTTTTACTTTTTCAGCAACTCTCAAAGTAAAATCTGGACTATCTACACTAAATAAAATATCTGGATTAAATTTTATTATTTCTTCTACAGTTTTATTTATTGTATCTTTTATTTTGAAAATATTTAACAAAACACTTGTGAAACCAATATAAGTAATTTCTTTAAGGTTAAAAATAGATTTTATTCCCAATGAATTTAAATGTGGTCCACCAACACAAGAATACTCAACATTGTGATTATTTTTTTGAAGTTTAGAGATAACTTTGGAAGCAAGTTTATCTCCAGAAGGTTCACCTGTTAATATAAAAATTTTTTTCATTTTATTGAGATAAATATCTTATTTTTATTTGCAAATTTAATACAATTATTTTTATCTAAAAAAACGTGTTGTTTATTTTTTACAACAATACCCTTTAATCCAGCATTCTTACATTGCTTTATAGTTTTCAATCCAATCGTTGGAAGGTCTAACCTCAGGTCTTGTTTTTTTTTTGGAAACTTAACTAAAACTCCTTGATTTCTAAATTTTTTATTTCTGCTTTTTTCAAGCATTTTTTTTGTTCCGCCTTTACCTTCTATAGAAACAACTTTTTTATTTCTAACTACAACTCCTTGGCTAAAATTATATTCTCTCAAACTATTTAAAGTTTTAATTGCTTTTTTAATATCTAATTGGTCTTGTTTGTTTGGTTTATATTTTGAATAATTGCCTTTTTTTAATGAAAGTTCAGGATTGAATTTAAGTGAATTTTCAGTTTTGATATTGTTTTGGGCCAATATCTTAACGATTTCTTTAAGTATTGCCGCATCTCCAAGCTTCGATGCTTTGATAATTCTTGGAATATAATAAATACCTTTGAAGTCTAATTTCAGTTTAGAAAAATTTGGTTTATTCACCTTTCCAGCAAATAAGACTTTTTTGCAGTTATTTTCTTTTAGAATATTAATAATTTTACCAAATTGACCTATAGAAACCGAATAAGATTTTCTATCTTTTTTAAATTTTTTAGATTTTGATAAATCAATTATTAGATACTTTATTTTTTTTTTTTTAATAGTTTTTAGAATTTCCTTTGGAAAATCAGTATCACCAAAAATTAATCCTATCATTTTATGAATAGGGTGTGCAAATAGATCTTTTTTTATCTTTTGTTATAAAATCAATTACATTTTTAACTAATAGATTTTCTTGAAAAGAACCATTTAATTTATTTATATTTTCATTGATATTCTTTGATGCAAAAATTTGCTTATATGCCTCACTTAAGCCTAATATGTCTTTATTTTCAAACTTCGCTCTCCTTAACCCTATTAAGTTTAATCCTTGTAATGAGTTTCTATTTCCTGTTGATAATCCATAAGGAATAACATCATGCAGCACACCTGTCATCCCACCAATCATTGCCATTTTTCCAATTCTTGTAAATTGTTGAACTGCAGAGTTGCCCCCTATCACAACATTGTCTTCAATAATTGCATGTCCACCTAGAGGAACATTATTAGCAATTATTACATTATTTCCTACTTTACAATCATGAGCAACATGAGAAGAAATCATAAATAAACAGTTATCTCCAATCACTGTTTTACCACCACCACCTACTGTTCCTGGATTTATTGTTACGTATTCTCTAATCTTATTATTGTCTCCAATAATAAGATTAGTTGGTTCACCATCATATTTTAAATCTTGTGGATCATTAATAGAAACAAATGGGTATATTTTGTTTGCTTTGCCAATTTTAACATTTCCAGCGATATTCACATGGGATTGAATAGTTGTATTTTCTCCAATCTCTACATTAGGGCCAATTACACAATAAGGACCTATTTGGACATTTTTATCTATTTTTGCTTTTTGATCTATAATTGCAGTTTTATCTATCATCTATTTTCTTTTATAAATTCTCTTAAATTTTTTGCTGGGTAACCCATAACTTTAGTATTATCAGGTATATCCTTTATCACACCACTTCCACCTCCGATTTGGACATTGTTTCCAACTTTTAAATGTCCTGAAACTCCAGCCTGTCCCCCTATCATAACATTGTTACCTAAAGTAGAACTTCCAGCAAAACCAACTTGGCCTGCAATAATACAATTATCACCAATTTTATTATTGTGAGCAATATGCACTTGGTTATCCAAGTATGTATTTTTTCCAATTATTGTATTTGATAAAGAACCTCTATCAATTGTAGAACCACATCCAATTTCACAGTTTTCATTAATAATAACAATTCCAATATGAGGGTATCTTATATTTTTTTCACTATTAGGAAAAAAACCAAAACCTTTTTTACCTATAACACATCCATCTAAAATACTTACATTATCTCTAATAATTGTATTTCTAATTATAACATTTGAACCAATTGAACAATTTGAACCTATAATTACATTTTTTTCAATAATTGTATTATGACCAATTAAACAATTTTTCCCTATTTTAACATTTTTACCTATCAAAGTATTTTTTCCAAATTTAACTTTTTTCTTAAAAGATGTTTTATGAATATCCCTTGCAGTTACATCAAAATCATCAACAATTGATTTAGGATAAAATTCTTTTGTAATTTTCGCCATTGTTAAAAGAACATTTTTAACAATAATTTTATTACAAGTTTTTGGTAAAAATTGTGAAAGATTTTCTAATGTTACACAATAAGATGCTTTAGTTTTAGAAGCTAAAGAGGAGTAATTTTTAGAATGAAAAAAAGTAAGATCTTTTTTAGTAGCTGATACTAAATCAGTTACGTTAAAAACTTTATTTTTTTTAAAATTTTCTTTATTTTCGATATTAGTATTCTTAAGTAATTTCTCTATATTGAATGGACCAACATTTTTAAAAAAAGGATTTAACATTAAAGAATATTTATCAAAATATTTGATATTCTTTGTATCAACAATTATTACTAATTATTTTCTATCTACTATGGTAGCTGACCATTGAGCATCAGCCATTTTTTTACCCTCTACAAAAGCTTCACCTTTATATTTCCACACTCTTCCATGTGATCTGATAGCTTCAATATTTAATTCCAATTTACAATCTGGAATTACAGGATTTCGAAATCTAGCTTTTTCAATACTCATCAAATAAACTAATTTATTTTCATAAGTTTCTTTATCTATTCCATGGGCTGTAAGAGCAGCTGCAGCTTGACCAAAAGCTTCTACAATTAATACTCCAGGTAATACAGGTTGACCAGGAAAATGACCGTCCACATAAAATTTATCTTTTTTAACATTCATTATTGCTGTTGCGGAGCTTAATTTTTTAATATTTATTAATTCATCAATTAAAAGCATTGGATCTCTATGCGGGAGTAGACTTTCTATTTCTTTTCTAGATAAGTTAGAGGAACTCATATCAATTTTTCAGTTTAATATTTTTAACTTTATCATTTAGTAAAGTTAAAATTTTTTCAGTAATATCATTGTCTTTTTTACCTATAATAATACTTTCTTTATTCAAAATTAATGAAATTTCGTTCTTTGCAGAATATTCTGCAAGAATTTTTGTAACATAATCAACCAATTCATTTTTTGCAGTTATATTTTTGTTACTTATTCCATCAATTTTCTTTTTTCGTTCATTTCTAAACTCTTTGATTTTGGTTTGAAAATTTTTAATTTCTTCATTAAATTGCTGAGGATCAATTACATTTTTTTTCTTTAATAATTCATTTTCTTCATTAACCAATTTTTTTTCCAACTTTTCATATTCTTTATTATTTTGATCAACAAGTTTTTTCATTTGATTGTTAATTGATACACCAGCTTTGGAAGTATTTATCAACACATTCATATCAATATAGACAATTTTTTCATTAGAATAAGCATTTGTTAAAAAAAAAAATAAAATTATAAATGTTTTAACTTCTGTATTAAAAAATTTCATTAAAATGAAGTACCAATATTAAATCTAAAAGATTCAGTTTTGTCACTTGAAGCTTTTGATAACGTTTCTGAAAATGAAAAATTTAATGGTCCAATCACTGTTAATAAATCAATAGATAGGCCAGCAGAACTTCTTAGAGTTGATTTATCTTCAAGTGTATCACTATAATCAATTCCCCATACATTAGCCATATCTATGAAAAAAGAAAAATCTGTATTTTGCAATGATGGCATAATTTGGGGCAATGTAGTGCTCATGTTAAACGCAGACACATAGTTTCCTCCTATATAAGAATTATTATCTTTAGGACCTACTTTTCCTTTTTCAAAACCTCTTAACTTTTTATAAGGAATGTAAAGTCTTTTAGAAATTCTAACATCATCATCAGTCAAAGAATTTACGGCTTTAGAATAAAAACTTATTTTTCCAACCATATCCGATGGTAATAATTGATACTTACTAACTTCAAAAGTATTTACAATTTCATTATTTTCAGAAACTATTGGCAGTTGTTGAGCAAAATAAGTTCTGGTCCCATCTGTTGCTTGATATCTTTGATTTCTCAAATCATAATCGATACCATAGTTGAAATATGTATCAAAATAATCACCTTTTTGTTTTTTTAAATTATCAGTTGCTTTACTAGTTGTTTCTAAAGACTCAAATGATGTTAATAGAGATGGGCTAAAATAAAAGTTTTCATACTGTTGAAATGTAGTACCTACAGAAATGCTATTTTCATTTGTTTTATATCCATAGTCTCCAATATAATCGCTTGTAGTTGATTTCACTGAAGTAAAAAGTGTGTTATCTGAGTAGTTAAAATTAGGTTTACTGTAAACAAATTGACCAGATATTCTATTCTCATCAACTTGGAGATTAGAATTTAAACTTATACCTTTTCCAAGAAAATTATTTTCTTTTATACCCCCTCCTATACTTCCACCAGAAGTACCAACGCCTGCACCTAGTGATATTTCACCAGTTGGCTTTTCCTCAATTTCAATATCAATATTTTTCAAATTTTTTCTAGAACCATCTGAAATTTGATGTTTGACACTTTTAAAAATACCTTTTGATTTTAAATTATTTAAAGATTTATTAAACAAAATTTCATTTAGTGGATCACCTTCGTCAACAACTAAAGAATTACGTATAACTTCTTCAATAGTGATTTCATTTCCAAGAATATTAATTCTTTCGATATAAAATTTTTCTGACTCATTAAAGGAAATTGTTATATCTAGACTATTAGCATCCACTAATGTTTCTGTTACTTCGGCGTTTATAAATTCATAACTTTTTGTTGCAGCTAATGAATCTATTTCATTTAAGATTTTTTCAATTTTATTTAAAGAATAATTTTTACCCTCAAGTTTAGACATTAATTTATTGATTTTATTAAAATCATCTTCTTGGAACGAGTCAGGAATAGTTAAATCTAAACTATTAAAAACAAATTTATTTCCTGCATCAATATTAAATATTAAATTAAATTCACCTTTATTTTTAAATTCAACAAAAGAGTCTATTATATTTACATTAAAATAGCCTTTATTTTTGTAGTAGCTCTTAAGCAATCTTTTATCTAATTCAATTCTATTTCTGTCTAAATAAATTTTATTTGAAATGAACTTCCATACTTTTGCTTCCTCTGAAACAATAACATTTTTTAATTTTCGATCTTTAATTTTCTTATCACCAATAAACTGTATTGATTTAATTTTTGCCTTTTTTCCAAGTTCAATTGTAAAATCTAAACTAATAGAATTAGTTGTATCATTTTTATTAACAAATGTTTCAGTTTTGGCAAAATAATATCCACTTTGTTTTAAAATATTATTAATTAAGTTTAAATCTTTTTGAAGTTTGAATTCGGTAAAAGAGCTTCTATTTTGAAGAGAAATTTTTTCTTTTAAATCTTTTTTGAATTGTTCTTTTTTAACACCTGATATAGTAATATTTTCTATTATTGGATTTTCTTTAACAGTAATTAAAAGATTTTTTTCTTTAATCTCAATATTAATATCCTCAAAAAAGTCAGAGGCATATAAATTTTTTAAAATATTATTTATTTCAAAATTATCGATTTTTTTGCTTAAATTAATTTTACCAAGAACTTGAACTGTTTCTTTGGATATCCTCTGATTGCCTGAAACTAATAAATTTTCAATTTCATTTGCATATGAACATGTAAAAGAAATAAAAAAAAGTATTACATTTATCTTTATAAACTTTATTATCATTTAGCGCTTTATACACACATTGATTGAATTTTTAAACTGACATATTTAGATAATTTCGTTATTTCTTCTATGTTTTTTGGGCTAATTTTTTTATATTTTTGAAACTCTTTAATTTTGGAATAAAAGATTAATTTTTTACTAATATCTATAAAAGATAATTTTTTTTTCAAAAAGAGTCCAACTAAAGTGTCATTAATTGAAATAAGTATAGTATCAAATAATGAGTTTTTTTTTGGATAATTTTTTAAAAGTTTTATAACTGGAAATTTTTTACGATTTATTTTATTTAAATTAAGATTATTCATGTAGTTTATATTTAATTTTTTTGAAAAAATACCTTTGTCTCTATAAAGTGAATTAAATATTGGAATTTTCATATCTGTATCATGAGCTAGAAATTTTATTAAACCATTTTTAAATTCTATAATTGCATGTAAGTAAGATTTCTCATGACTTAAAATTGATATCTTTTTATAATTAATATCAAAAATTCTATGTGTTTCAATTACTTCAAAAACTTTATTCATCATAGTTGCTGAATCAATTGTAATTTTTTTACCCATCGACCAATTTGGATGTTTTAAAGCATCTTTTAATCTTATTTTTTTAAATCTGTTAAGTTTATAATTAATAAATGGTCCACCAGAAGCAGTTATATAAATATGTTTGATATTACTTTTATTGTTATTTGATAATAGAGACCAAATTGAAAAGTGTTCTGAATCAACTGGTATAAAAGAAACATTATATTTATCAATTTCTTTTTGAATTAAATTCCAAGCACAAATTATTGACTCTTTATTAGCTATTGCAATAGTTTTACAAAATTTAATTATTTTGATTGTAGGAACCAATCCATCTAAACCTGTGATAGAGCTCATAACATAATCAATTTTTTTATTTTTTAAAATACTCTTTAAGTTATTAAAATTATTATGAATTTTTACTTTTCTTTTTTTGAGAATTTTTTTTGCTTTAATAAAGGTTTTATAATCATTTATAACTATATTTTTTACTGAAAAAATATTTACTTGATTTATAATTTCATTCAAATTTGTATTTGCAGATAAAAGAGCAATTTCAAAATTCTTTTTATCTTTTTTTAAAATATTGATTAAAGTTTTTCCAATAGAACCTGTTGAACCTAAAATAGCAATTTTTTTTTTCATATTTGAAATAGTTCTACGAGATAAATTATAGGTACAACAAAAATTAAACCATCAATTCTGTCCAATAAACCTCCATGACCAGGTAAAATTTTTCCTGTGTCTTTCAATTTAGCTTTTCTTTTAAAATAAGAAATAATCAAATCACCCACTTGACTAATTAACGAAATAAATAAGATGCTCAAAAGAATAACCAATTGATTACTACTTTTATAACCAATATCACCCATATATTTTAGAAAAACCAAACCAGCTATTGTAGAAAATAAAAAACTTCCAATAACACCAGCATAAGTTTTGTTGGGACTAATTTTAGTTAATTTTGGACCTTTAAATGTTTTTCCGAATATATAACCACCAATATCAGTAAAAATGCACACAACAATAACAAAAAGAAATAAGTCTAAACTAGACTCTTCTCTAATAAAAAATGCTGCATAAAATGAAAAAAATAAAAACATAATTCCAAAAATTTTCATAAGATTTCTTTTTTTAGTCATTTTTATCCATTCGTAACTTGTCGCTAGAAAAATTAAGCTTAAAAAGAAAATAAAAAAAACCGAACCCTGAAAAATAAAAAAAATTGCTATTGGTATTAAAATTAGTGAACTTAGTAATCTTTTTTCAAACTCTTTTAACATTAGATACTCCCGTAGTTTCTTTTAATATTTTTAAAATTTTTAATTATTTTATTATAATCTTTTTCGTTAAATTCTGGCCATAGTTTCTTCTCAAAAAATATCTCTGAATATGCTATTTGCCATAATAAAAAATTACTTAATCTTTTAGTATTACCAGTTCTGATCAAAAGATCAGGGTCAGGTACATTTTTTGTTTGTAAATACTTTGATATATTTTTTTCATTAATCTTATCTCTATTTTTTTTTATACATTTAAATGCATTGATTAACTCAAATTTTGAGCCATAATTAAGTGCTAAATTGATTTGTAATTTTTTATTTTTAAAAGTTTTTTTCTCAGATAAGTTTAAAAGCTTATTTAATTTTGGTGAAAAATTTTTTAAACCAATAATTTTTAGTTTAATATTTTGTTTATGAAGTTCATTAATTCTATTTTTTAAGAAATTTTCTAACAAATCAAATAAAAAATTAATTTCTTTTTTTGGCCTTTTCCAATTTTCAGTAGAAAAAGCATACAATGTTAAAAATTTAATCTTATTTTTTATTGTTTCTTTAATGATTTTTTCCACAGTGTTTAAACCTGCTTTATGTCCAGCATTACGTGAATTTTTATATTTTAATCCCCATCTTCCATTACCATCCATGATAATGGCTACATGATTTAATGGGTTCATATGGTCATTATTTCTTTTTCTTTAGCTGAAACTTTTTCATCAACTATTTCTACATGCTTGTCAGTTATAGTTTGTACGTTTTTTTCATGTGTCTTTTCTTCGTCTTCACCAATTTCTTTTGACTTCAAAAGTTTTTTTAACTCCTCATTTGCATCTCTTCTTATATTTCTAATGGAAATTTTGCATTTTTCTCCCATTGATTTAATTAGTTTTTTTAACTCTGTTCTTCTTTCTTCATTTAATTCAGGTATTGGTAGTCTTACTAGTTGACCATCAATCTGTGGGTTAAGTCCTAATTCTGATTTCTTTATAGCTGCATCAACTAAAGCTACATTATTTTGATCCCATACCTGAATGTTAATCATTCTTGGTTCTGGCGTTGTTATACTTCCAACTTGGTTTATAGGCATTTGTTGACCATAAACATCAACTTTGACTAAATCTAACATTGCTGCGTTGGCTCTTCCAGTTCTTAGAGATGACAATTCTTTTGAAAAAACTTCAATTGCTTTATCCATTTTAAGGCTGTGTGATTTTTCATCAAACATTTTATTCGCCTATTTTAATTCTGCTAAACTCCTTGATCTTTAAATCACTAATAGCAAGTTCTTTTAAAATGTCTTGAACTTTTTTTTTTGGTTCCATGACCCACGCTTGTGTTAATAAAGCATTTTCTTCTTTAAACTTATTCATTTTACCTAAACTTATTTTTTTAGCAATATCTTCTGGTTTACCAGAGTTTTTAAGTTCTTCTGTCACTAATTCTTGCTCTTTTTCGATAATAGTCTTATCGATAAGGCTCGACTCCAAAGCTAATGGATTAGAAGCAGCAATATGCATTGATAATTGTTTACCAAATGTTTTTACTGTATCGGAATTATCTTTAGTTTCTAAAGAAACAACAACCGCTAATTTAGCCAAGTTATCTTTTACAATTGTATGTAAATATTTATAATTTGTTGATGAAGAATTTGAAATTGTTTTTGTTTTACCAATTGTAATTTTTTCTCCAATTTTGGCTATTAACGCAACTAGATTATCATCAACAGATTTACCATTTTTCATTTTTGTTTTTTTTAGTTCATCAATATTAGAGTTATTTTCATTATTAAGTTCACTTAACTCTTTTACAAAATTTATGTAGTCGTCATTTTTAGCAACAAAGTCTGTTTCACAGTTTACTTCTATAATTGAGGTTTTATTTTCATCACCACTTATTGCAACAACACCTTCTTTTGCATCTCTTGACATTTTCTTTGATGCTTTTGAAATTCCCTTAACTCTTAAAATTTCAACTGCTTTGTCTAAATCTCCATTAGACTCTTTAATTGCTAAGTTACAGTCTTTAAAGCCAGCACCAGTTGCCTCTCTAAGTCTTTTAACTTTTTCTATATCACTCATCTTAATTAAGTTTCTCCTCTTTTTTCTTTGAAAACTTTTTATCTAATTTATCTCTATCGATTTCAGCGACTGTTTTAGTTGTATCTTTTTCTACAGCTTTTTTTTCTGGGGTTCTTTTAATTTCAACTTTCGGTGCGGCTTTCTTTGCAGCTTTTATTGTTTCTTCAATTAAACTACAATAAAGATCTATTGATCTTCTTGCATCATCGTTTCCTGGAATAGGAAAATCAATTCCGTCTGGATTTGAATTGCTATCTAGTATTGCAATAATAGGAATTCCTAATTTTAGAGACTCTTGAATAGCTAAAGACTCATAATTTGTATCAATGATAAATACTAAATCTGGAACTTTTTTCATTTCAGCTATACCTCCAAGCGATCTTTGAAGTTTATCTTTTTTAACACTCATTTTTAAAAGTTCTTTTTTTGTAAAACCTCTATTTTCACTTACAAGATCTGACTCTATCTTTTTTAATTTTTTAATCGAATTAGATATTGTGCCCCAATTTGTCAACATTCCACCAAGCCATCTGTAATTTACAAAAAATTGATCTGTATTTTTTGCTGTTTCCGCAATTGACTCTGAGGCTTGTTTTTTAGTAGATACAAAAAGAATCTTACCATTACTTGATATGGTAGAATAAACTTTTTCAAGTGCAACTTTCATCAATTCAACTGTTTGAGTTAAGTCGATAATGTGTATTGAGTCTTTTTTTCCAAAAAGAAATTTTTTCATTTTTGGATTCCATCTTAAAGTCTTATGACCAAGATGAACGCCTGCTTCTAATAATTGTTGTATTGTTACGTTAGGTATATTCATATTTTTTCCCGGTTAAGCCACCACAGTAATTTCCATTTAAGGACCGGAGGTATTAAACCAAAAACTGTGTGCGTATTAATTTAATTTGCTGAGTTTTTACAAATATTTTATTTAATAAACAAGTATAATTTAAACAATTTTCGATGATATATGTCTATTTCTTAGTAGATTAATCGTTTTTCTATCAATATTTCTCTTTTTTTCTAACTGAAAATTAAAAATATTATCCTCATTCATTATTTTAATTTTTATAAGAGTTTCACCATTATTTGGAATGAATTTCGATAATTCATCTAATTCTTTTAAAGACTTAAGGTTAAATGATACTTCACTAATTGGTTGATTTAACAAATCTTTAAGTGAGCCAATTTTTTGAACATTTATTCTTTTAAATCTATTTTCATCATTTGAAATAGACTTAACAAGTGTTAAAATTAAAGAACTCCCTTCTTTCAAAATTTCACGATTTATGTCTAAAACATCAGAAAAAATAAACAGTTCAAAGACACTAGTTAAATCAGTAAGTTTTAAAACAGCATACGAATTGCCTTTTGCTGTTTTTCTCTCTTGAATTTTTAATAAGGTAGCAGCAATATTTCCTTCTTTAATATCATTATTAGAATTAAAACTTGAATAATCAATAATTTTATAATCATCAAAAATTTCAGTGAATTGATTTAGAGGATGGTCTGAAATAAAAAAACCAACTGCTTCAAATTCTTTCGATAATCTTTCTTCAAAATTCCAATCTGAAATATCATTGATAATTTCATTTTGTACATTTTCATCTTCAGAAAATAAATCAATTTGATTTGCTGCTTTGTTATCAAAAATATTTTTTGATTTTAATATAAAATTTGATATGGAGGTAAAAAGCGATTGTCTATTAATATGTAACTTATCAAATGCACCAGCTTTTACTAAACCTTCTAATTGAAGTTTATTAATGTCTTTGGGGTTTACTCTATTTAAAAAATCATTTATTGAATGATATTTGCCATTTTTACTTCTTTCATTAACAATATTCGAAATTGCTTCATAGCCTACAGCTTTGATGCCACCTAGTGCATAATAAAAACTTTCACCAATTGTTTTAAAATCAGCATAGCATTCATTGATATCTGGTCTAACTATTTTAACTTCCAATCTTTTGAGTTCTTCATAAAATTCACTTAATTTATTTTGGTTTGAAATATCCATAGTCATAGATGCTGCAATAAATTCTTTTGGATAATACGTTTTTAGAAATGCTGTTTGATATGAAATAATTGCATAAGCTGCAGCATGACTTTTATTAAAACCATATTCAGCAAAAGGTTCAATTTTTAAAAAAATTCCAGCTGCAATATCTTTTGCTATTCCATTTTTTAATGCGCCAGCTATGAATACTTGTTTTTGTTTTTCTAATTCAGCTCTTTTCTTTTTTCCCATAGCTCTTCTCAAAATATCTGCTTGACCTGCTGTAAAACCTGATAATTTTTGAGCAATTTGCATTACTTGTTCTTGATAAATAATAACACCATATGTTGGTTTTAAAATATCTTCTAAAAGAGGATGGAGATAATCAGGAGTTTGCCTTCCATGTTTACAATCATTGTAAGTGGGAATATTACTCATTGGACCAGGTCTATATAAAGCCACTAAAGCAATAATATCTTCAATATGATTTGGTTTCATTTGAATTAAAGCTTCTCTCATACCAGCACTCTCAACTTGAAATAATCCAACAGTGTTTCCACTAGATAAAAGTTCAAAAACTTTCTGATCCTCATAACTAATATTTTCTATATCAAAATCTTTATCAATTTTTCTTACCAATTTTTGAGTATTATTAATTACTGTTAGAGTTTTTAATCCTAAAAAATCAAATTTAACCAACCCAGCATTTTCTGCAGAGTACATATCAAATTGCGTAGAAGGTAATAATAAGTTTGCTGATACATCTTTGTACAAAGGAACTATCTCTGTAAGTTTTTTGTCAGCAATAACAACTCCTGCCGCATGTGTTGCAACATTACGATTTAACCCCTCTAATTTTAATGAGAGTTCAGTTAATTTTTTAACTCTAGAATCATCATTTATTAATTTTTGTAATCTAGATTCCCCAGCAATACATTGCGATAAACTTTGAGGCCTAGAAGGATCAAAAGGGATCATTTTTGAAATACTGTCTACAAAACCATATGGTAAACCTAAAACTCTACCAACATCTCTAATAACCATTCTTGCTTTTAACTTTCCAAACGTGATTATATGAGCAACGCTATCTTTATATTTTTGAGTTAAGTATTTAAAAACTAGATCTCTTTTTTCTTCACAAAAATCTATATCAAAGTCAGGCATTGAAATACGATCTGGATTTAAAAATCTTTCAAAAATCAAATTAAATTTAATTGGATCAACATCGGTTATGGAAAGACACCAAGCAACCAAAGATCCGGCTCCAGAACCTCTACCGGGTCCAACAGGGATATCATTACTTTTTGCCCATTTTATATAGTCTGATACTATTAAAAAATAACTAGCATATTTCATTTCAATTATAATAGATAGCTCATGATCTAATCTGTCTTTGTATTCTAAAAAAATTTTATTTTTATCCAAATCATTACTTTTGATTTTAAAAATTTTATCAAACTTTATTTTTAGACCATTTAATGAGTCTTTTTTTAAGATGTCATCAGCGTTACCACCTTTTTCAGAACTAATATTTGGTAAAATTGGTTTAGAGAATAATGGTCTAAAGTTACATCTAAGAGGAAAATTATAGTTATTTTCTAATGCTTCAGGAAGATCAGCAAATAATTTGGACATTTCCAGATCACTTTTAAAATAATGTTGATCAGAATACTTAATTCTATTTTTTTCATTAATATATGTTTTATTACCAATACAAATTAGAGCATCGTGAGCTTCATGCATATCTTGATTCAAATAATATACTTCATTGGTAGCTATTATCGGGATATTAAGAGCAAAAGATTTTTCTAAGTTAAATTTTTCAAATCCAAATTCATTAAGATCATTATGACGTTGTATTTCTATATAAAATCGATCATCAAATTTTGTTTTGAGCTTATTATATAAATCGTTTATTTCGCTAATTTTTCCTTTTTCAAATAATCGACCAAACAATCCAAAAATAGTTCCAGAAAAAATAGCTACACCATTAGTATCTTCAAGCAATTCTTTAAAATCTAAATGAGGTTCAGAGAGCTCATCATTATTAATAAATGAAAATGAGGATAATTTAATTATTCTCTTATAACCTTCCTCATTAAGAGCGAATAGTGGTAATAAGCCGATAGTATCTTCATATTTAAAATTAATTTGCGTTCCTATAATTGGTTGAGTTCCTGTTTTCGAAATTTTTTCAGCAAACTCTAATGCACCACACAAATTAGATGTATCACATATACCTAGTGCTTTAATTTTACTTTCTTTGGAAAAATCTTTTAAATCATCAATTTTAATTGCTCCTTCACAAATTGAGTATTGTGAATGAATTTTTAATTGATTAAAATTTACAATATTAGACTCAGCCATTAATGGTTTTTATATTACCATTAACTATTTCCAATAAGCAATCTGACTTATTAGCAAAAAATCTATTATGGGTTGCAAAAATTATTATTCGATTAGAGTTTATTTGTTTTTTTAAGATATTGAATATTTCTTTTGCTGTTTCTAAATCAAGACTACCCGTTGGTTCGTCAGCTAAAATAATTTGAGGATCATTAATTAGTGCTCTTGCTATTGAAATTCTTTGTTTTTCTCCACCTGATAATTGTGAAGGAAAATGGTCAGCTCTATTTAAAAGTCCAACTTTTTTCAATAAATTAATTGCTTTTTTTTTTGCTAATTCCTTTTTATTACCAGCAGCTAGACTTGATAGATAAATATTTTCTAAAGCTGTAAAATCTGGAAGTAAATTATCTTGCTGGTATATGATACCAATTTTGTTTGCTCTCAAGAGGTCATTTTTATCTGAATCGTTAAAATTTATTTGTTTATTTTCAATTTTCAATACACCTGAGCTAGGTCTATCAATTAATGAAAGTAAACTTAATAATGTTGATTTTCCTGATCCTGATGGCCCCATAAGAGAATATATTTTTCCTTTTTTAAATTTAAAGGAAATTTTTTTTAAGACTCTAAGTTTTTTAAAAGTTTCAAAAGATTTATTTAAATTAACAATTTCAATTAAATTATTCATATTTTAAAGCCTTAATTGGATCTAATTTTGCCGCTCTCAACGCTGGAAAAATAGAAACAATGATCGTTATTAAAATTGAGCACAGAGAAATCATAAATATTGAAAGTGGATTAATTTCAGATGGCATACTACTTAAAAAGTAAATTTCCTCTGGAAATAGGCTTATATTAAAAAAAGAGCTTAGAAATTGTCGCAAATTTTCAACATACATTGAAAATGTTACACCTAGTATTATACCAAATATTGTTGCCGAAGAACCTATGGTCACACCGACTAAAAAAAATATTTTGACTATAGATTTATTTAAAACGCCTATAGATTTTAAAATAGCTATTTCCCGTGTCTTGTTTTTAACTAATATTGTTAACCCAGAAATAATATTAAAAGCAGCAACAATTATTATTAGAGATAATATTATAAACATTACATTTCTTTCAACTTTCAATGCTGAAAATAAAGCACTATTCATATCGGACCATGTATAAACAAATTCGTTAGGAAAATTTCCTTGCACAATCTTTTTTTGAAATTCGATATTTTTCGGATTATCCAAATAAATTTCTAATTTTCGATCCTTTTCATCTAAATTGAAAAAATCCTCTAATGTTTTTAGATTGATAAAAGCTATGTTATTATCGAAATCAGCCATCCCGCTTTCAAAAATAGATGAGATTAAAAAAGTTTTTTGTTTAGGAAGACTTCCAATTATTGTTTCGACACCAGCGGAAGACATTAAAGTTACACTGTCACCTACATTAAGATCTAAGGTAAAACTTAACTCTTTTCCAATTGAAATATGGTTTTTAGACAATATTTCATTATCTCCCAAAAAAAGTTCATTATCAAAAATTTCTAATTTAGAAAATTCATTACTTTTATATCCTCTTAACAAAATTCCTTTTGATGTATCACTTTTAATAATAATAGCTTCTCCAGAATTACTAAAAATTAAATTTTTTGAAATTCTCTGAAGTTTCTGATTGATATCGTTTGTATCAATTTTATTTTCATAAGGTTTAATTGTTATATGGGCATTAAATCCTACAATTTTGTTAATCAATTCTGTTCTAAAACCATTCATTACAGACATAACAATTATAAGAACTGCAACACCGAGACCTATACCTATAAAGGAAAAAATTGAAATAACATTCAAAAAACCATCTTTTTTTCTAGCTTTTAAAAATCTTATTGTAACTTCTTTTTCTAATGTGGAAATCAATTTTTTGCTTTTTGTTCTTTAATAATTTTTATAATTTGAGATAAATTAATTTTTTGTGTTTCTTTACCAAGTTCTTTGAATTCTAATAACTCACCATCTGATTGATTGCCTATAATTATTTGAAAGGGTGCTCCAATTAGATTCATCTTCTTTACTTTTGAAGAGAGGTTTTCATCTGTATCATCTATTATTGATTCAATATTATTTTTTTCCAATTCTAAATTAATTTTATTTGCTTTTTCTAATGCTGAGATATCATTCTTATTAATCATTGGAATTATAGAAATATCATATGGTGCAACAGAAATTGGCCATTTCATGACTTCATTTTTATCATCATATTTAGCCTCAATAATAGCTCCTACTAATCTTGATACACCAATTCCATAAGATCCCATTTTTACAAAATCTTTTTTTCCACCAGGTAAATCAACAGACCCACCCATTGGTTTGGAATACTTATCTCCAAAATAAAAAATATGACCAACTTCTATACCTTTGGTATTTATACGATTTGATTCTAAAACTTTTTTTTCAAATTCGCTTTTATTATATTTTTCATCTGTTACAGAATAAAATTGTTCATATTTTTTTCTCAAGTCTTCAAGAGATTTTTTTTCAAGTTTTGCACCATCACTATTTAAATCAAAAATTCTTTTATCTGTGAAAATTTTACTTTCCCCTGTTTCTGCAAGTATAATAAATTCATGTGAAAGGTTTCCTCCTATTGGGCCTGTATCTGCAGCCATAGGAATAGCTGTCAAATCTAATCTTTTAAATGTTTTTAAATAAGATAAAAAAAATTTATTATAAGAAAATAAAGCGTCTTCATCATTAACATCAAATGAGTAAGCGTCTTTCATATAGAATTCTCTGCACCTCATGATTCCAAATCTTGGTCTTATCTCATCTCTAAACTTCCATTGAATATGATACAAAAGTTGTGGAAGAGATTTGTAAGATTTGACTGATGATCTAAATATATCAGTTACGAGTTCTTCGTTGGTTGGCCCATAAAGCATTTCACGATCTTGACGATCTTTAATTCTAAGCATTTCCTCTCCATAATCCTCGTAACGTCCACTTTCTTTCCATATTTCACTTGATTGAATAGTGGGCATTAAAATTTCTTGAGCACCAATTTTATTTTGTTCTTCTCTAACAATTTGCTCAATTTTTTTCATTACTTTAAAACCAAGTGGCAGCCATGAGTAAATACCTGCTGAGGATTGTTTAATCATTCCAACTCTTAACATCAATTGGTGAGATTTTATTTTAGCTTCTGAGGGATTATTTTTTAAGATTGGAATAAATGATTTGGAAATATGCATGCTAAATCAGTATATTTCTTAAATTTAAATATTCAAATTTCATTAATAAATAAATTATAATGAATAAAATCGTTGTTATTACTGAACAATAAATGAATTTCTTGAGCATTTTAGGATTTTCTGGTGAACCTGGGTCTTCACCAAATACTTTGATTATTTTTTTTCTTTCTACATCTATCGGTAAAATTGCAAAAAAAACAATCCACCAGATGATGATGTAAATTATAGCTAAACCTGTAATGCTCATTAAATTTTTACTAAGTTAATATTTGTAAAAGGTTTTTTACCAGTTTTTTCTTTTGTGAATTTTCTACAGGAAATTTTTAATGCATCTATTAAATTATGTTCTTGTTGCTTGTTGCCTAGTTTAAATGATTGTGTTGTTTTTTCTATTTCTTCTTCTAAACCATAAATAAACTCTTCTTTATCATAAATTGGTAAACCTCTGAATGTGGTAATTGGACTGTTGTGAATATTTCCTTTTGGGGTAATTAAAATTGTTATCTCCAAATACCCATTAGCACTCAAATTTTTTCTATCTTTTATTGATTGTGAATCTTCTTCAACACTAATACTTCCATCTAAATATAATCTGCCACTAGGTGCTTTGTCATAAACTTGTGGCTCATCACCTGGATATAATTTAACAATATCTCCATTTTCAACTTGAACAGGATGAGGTACTTGCATTTCTTTTGCAAAATTAATATGTTCTATCATATGTCTATGTTCGCCATGAACAGGTATCACACACTTTGGTTTTACCCATTGATACATATCTTTAAGATCTTCTCGATTAGGATGTCCTGACACATGAATAAATTCAGTTTCTTCTGATATAACTTCAATACCGTCCTTTACTAATTGATTGTGTAACTTATATAATTTTTTCTCGTTACCAGGAATTATTTTTGATGAAAAAATAACTGTATCATCTTTTTCAATAAATACATCTGGATGTGTATAGCTTGATATTCTCATCATAGCACCCATAGGTTCTCCTTGACTTCCAGTGCACAAATAAACAATTTTTTCTCTTGAAAATTTTTTTGCTTCTCTTGGATCTATAGGTTCTATTGAATTTTTTAAATAACCGCATTGTCTTGCAGCTTTATAAATTCTATGCATTGATCTACCAACCAAAGAGATCTGTCTTCCAGTTTTTTCTGCACAATAAAAAGCTGTTTCCATTCTTGCTACATTAGATGCAAAAGATGTGATTATAATTCTTTTTTTAAGACGAGTCATTATATTAAGTAAATTTTTTCTCACATCTAGTTCTGAACCAGACCTTCCAGCGCTAAAAACATTTGTTGAGTCGCAAATCATAGCAAGAACACCTTCTTCACCTATTTCTTTTAATCTTTTCGAATTAATTTCATCTCCAATTAAAGGATTTGGATCGACTTTCCAATCACCAGTATGTAAAATCACACCCGCTGGTGTTTTAATTCTCAAACCATTGGGTTCTAAAATGGAATGAGTTAAAGTTATATATTCTATATCAAAAGGATCTAAAGATACTGTTCCATTAAGTTGAACTATCTTTAAATCATTAGTTATATCAATATGTTTTTCTTTAAATTTTTCTCTTATCAATACAGCCGTAAAAGGAGTGGCGTAAATTTTACATTTAAGTTTAGGCCACAAATGTGCAATT
>Ga0209425_10001236_pt1 | contig 29822 bp, 29 predicted proteins | sample COG_05_FD_184749 | JGI IMG/M metagenome (GOLD analysis project Ga0209425, IMG submission 184749) | Pelagic Microbial community sample from North Sea - COGITO 998_met_05 (SPAdes) (version 2) | ecosystem: Environmental > Aquatic > Marine > Neritic zone/Coastal water | place: Helgoland, sampling...
ATGGTTTTAATCTTTTCACCAAATCTTAAAGTTTTTTTAATCCAATTCATGCTATTTTTTTTCTTAACTTTAACACAATATTAGTTACATTTGTGACAAGATTTTGTTTTTTTTTAATAGAATTTGTTATTTCTTCGCATAAAGCGCTACCAACCACTAATCCATCAGCTTTTCTTAAAGATGCTATAGTTTTTTCAGTGATTCCAAAGCCAATTACAATATTTTTATTCTTATTAAGATTTTTAATTTTGCTATAACGCTCTAATATTTTTTTAGGTGAAACCTTTAGCTTGCCACCAGTTGTTGAGAGCATACTGATATAATAAACCATATCATGAGAGTCTTTTATAATTTTCTTAATTCTACTTGGAGAGGTAGTAGGAGATATTAATTGAATAAAGCTAATACCTTTTTTTTTACACTTTTTAGCAAATTCTTTATTTTCTGGATAAGGGAGATCAACAACAATTAATCCATCTACACCTACCTTTTTACAAATATTTATAAAGTTATTATCTCCATATTGATAAATCATATTGTAATAACCCATTAATACTACAGGCTTTGACTGTTTTGATTTTTTAAAATCCTTAACTATTGAAAAAATATCTTTAATTTTAATACCATTTTTTAAAGCTCTATAAGCACTTGATTGAATCTGACCACCATCTGCAATTGGAGTGTTATGAGGAAAGCCTATTTCACAAATATCAGCATATTTTGCAATTGATTTTAATATATCAAGCGATTTTTTTTTACTATTATCTCCAGCTACCGTGTAGGTTAGTAATGCGGGTCTTTTTTCAATCTTTACTTTTTTAAATGCTATATTGATTAAAGACATCTCAGTTAATCTTTCCTAATTTAGCTCTTAAAATATCCCTATCTTTTTTTGCATCACCACAAGAGTTCACTATGATGATAGTGTCTTTTTTTAACTTTGGTGCGATTTTAATTGCTTCCGCAAAAGCATGACTTGGCTCTAGACTAGGTCTTATTTTTTCAAGTTTAGTTATAAGCTGATATGCTTTTAGAGCCTCTTCATCTGTAGCAGATGTATATCTTGCTCTGTTGGTATCTTTTAAAAAACAATGAATTGGAGAAACACCAGGATAATCTAAACCTGCTGATATTGACTCTGTTTCATTAATTTGTCCTTCAGCATTTTGACATACGTAAGCAGCAGCACCGTGTAAAATACCAAGTTTAGCACCACGGCTTAATGGTGCAGCATGTAATTTTGATCCTTTAGGCCCACCAGCTTCAACACCAATTAATTCAATTTGCTTCTTGTCATAATCAAAGAACTCACTCCAAAACCCATAAGCTGAACTGCCGCCACCAACACAATTAATCAGTTTTATCTTATTAGGTATTTTTTTAAACTCAGACTTTATTTGTAATTTCAATTCTCTTGAAATTTGGGCAGTGCTCCATCCACAAATTTTAACAAAAATATTAGGACCTACCGTCGAGCCTACACACATATGGGTTGTGTCACAGTTTGAAACCCAATACCTCATGCATTCACTTACTGCATCAACTAAGGTTTGACTTCCTGAAAAAACAGGCACTATTTCTGCACCGTTTTTCCTCATAGCATCAACATTTGGTTTTTGTCTATTTATATCTTTTGCACCCATAAATATTTTGCATTTAAGGCCAAATTTTTTAGCAGCCATACTTAGCATCTTGCCAGCATAACCAGCTCCCGTATCACCTACGATATATTTTTTACCAGCTCTCTTTGCAATAAGACAATGAATAGTTGCATTATAAATTTTATGAGCACCACCATTCGCCTCAGATACCATTTTAGCGTATATTTGAGCTCCACCTAAATGTTTAGATAATTTGTGAAGTTTTAAAAAGGGAGTAGGAGAGCCTATATAATTCTTAATGTAATAATCTTTTTGTTTTAAAAACTTACTGTCACATCTTAATTTTCCAAAAAGTGCTGTTAAATCTTCTATAGGTTTTTTTAATGTTTCAGGAATAAAGCTACCACCAAACTTGCCACCCCAAAATCCCTCTCTATTATGCTGGTCAATTAAAGGAATTCTTTTTTTAAGTTTCATCATTAATTTTTTTTATTTTGTTTAAAAAAGTATTTATTTTTGAAATATCTTTTAATCCAGATGTTTCTAGACCTCCAGAAATATCTATAATATCTGCTATTTTATTATAATTTTCAAGATTATCCTCTATTTGAATATTTCCTGCTAACATCAATTCTTTATTCAGTTTTACATTTTTAATTAATCTATGATCAAAGGATAAACTTTTTTCGTATCCTTTACTGTCAAATAAAATTATATCAGCCACATCCTTGTATTCTTTATATTTTAAAAAATCATCTTTATCTTTTATTGTGATAGCAACAATTATTTTTTTATCATATTCATTTTTAATAAAACTAATTTCGCTCGGTGTACAATCATAAACTTGATAATAATCAAAAGATAAATCTTTTATTTTTTCTAAAATAAATTTATCTGGCTTAACTAACACAGCAACATACTTAGAGTCTTTCTTGTCAATAGTTAAAAGTTTTTTGAGATTTTCATATTCAACATATCTTTTTGACTTTGGATAATTGACAATGAAACCAATGTATCTAGGCTTGTAGTGGTGGTTTACAAGATACTTTAAGGTGCTGGTGTCAGATATTCCACAGATCTTGCAACTCAATGTCATTAATTCAAATGAGCAATTAATCTTTTAATATTATTTTTAATATTGCCTTTTACTATAGATCTGCCCATTACAACTGCTGAAACATTGTTATTTATCAAAGCATCATAAGGAGTGAATACTCTCGATTGGTCATCTGCTTTATCACCAGGCAACCTTATCCCTGGCGTAACAATAAATAAATTTTTATGTCTTTTTCTAACAGCTTTAGCTTCTAACCCAGCTGCACAAACTATTCCATGCAAGTTTGCTTTTTTTATTAGATCAGCTTGTTCTAATACCAACTGCTCAACCTTTTTAGTATGACCAATTTCTTTTAATGATTTATTATTTAAGCTTGTTAGAATTGTAACTCCTAAAACTTTTAAATTCTTATTTGTTTCTTTTGCTTTTTTTTTTACAGCCTTAAGCATCTCCAGTCCCCCATTTGCATGAACAGTAATGTATTTGCAATTTTTTAAATCTTTTATGGAATCAATGGCTGATAATGCCGTTTGAGGAATATCGTTTATTTTCAGATCAAGCCAAAAGTCTTTTTTAAAATTTTGAAGAAACTTTCTGCCATCTTTTGAGTAAAAAAACTGAAGACCAAATTTAGGTATTAATTTAAGTTTATTCGTTTTAATTTGATTAATTATCTTTTTAATATTATTTAAGCTTGAAGTATCACAAGCTACAAAAATTTTTTTATTAATCATTATTCAATTTTTTAAACATTTCTTTTGACATTTTAAAGTGAATTGTTTTTTTTTGAGGTGTATTAATTTTTTCTCCAGTTTTAGGGTTTCTTGAGATCCTAGCTTTTTGTATATTAGTTGAAAAAACACCAAAACCTCTTAACTCAACTCTATCTCCTCTTTTAAGAGCATGTTTCATTTCATTAAAAATAATCTTTGTAAACTTCTCAAGATCTTTTTTTAAAAAATTTGGGTAGTTATTTGAAAGTTTTTTTAGGAGCTTTGATTTTACAATAGCCAATTTTTATTCGTCTTCTTTTTTTTTCTTCTCTAGATCTTCAGAGAGTGAGGAGAAAGGTAAGTTTTTTCCAGATCCTTCAGATCCGTACTTATCTAATGCATCTTTTCTCTCAATTTCTTCTAGCATCTTAATACTTAGCACAGCTTTTCTCTTATCATGATCTAATTCAGCTATAGCACAGTCAATTCTTTCACCACCTGTGAATCTAGCAGGTCTGGCATCTGCTGCATTTATAGCAATTGCAGATTTTTTAATAATAAAGTCCATTTCACAACCCTCAGGCCTAACAATCAAACCTTTATTATCAGTAGAAATAATTTTAACAGTAATAGTTTGTTTAGCTTTTTTATCTTTAAACCAATCAAAAGGATCAGGTTTAGTTTGTCGTAAGCCAACTCGAACTTTTTGTTCAGCTACTTTAGTTTCTAAAACTTTAACCTTTAATTTATCACCAACTTTGTGTTTAGCTAATTCTGCTTCACCATTTGTTAGATATGTGAGGTCATTGCAGTGTAAAAACGCGTCAATATCCAAATCTTTAATTTTTAAGAAGATAGAATATTCATTTTTACTGGCCACTTCACCCTCTACCTCACTACCAACTGGGTATTTACTTTCAAAAACTTCAAAAGGGTTTTCAGTTGTTAAACGATGAGATATTGCTACTCTTCTTTTTTCTTTATCAATCTCTGTAATGACACAGTTAATCTCTTGACCAATATTGAAGAGTTTTTTTGCCGAAATATTTTTTTTCGTCCAACTTAATTCGCTCGAGTGCAATAAAGTTGATAGACCAGGTTCAAGTTCACAAAAAGCTCCAAAGTCCATCAATTTTACAACTTTCACTTTATAAACTTTATTTAATTCATAATTAGAAATATGATCAAAGGGATCTGGAGATAGTTGTTTAACTGAACAACCTACTTGTAATTTTTCTTTATCAACTGAAATGACTAACAAGTCGTGTTTTTCACCAATATTAAAAACTTCATCAGGATGATTAACCCTTGAGTAAGATATTTCTTGCAGATGAACCAAAACATCTAGTTCACCGTTAACACTAAAAAAACAACCAAAAGAACTATAACCTTTTACTTCAGCACCTTTAATTATATCTCCAACTTTATATTTTTCTATTATCTTAATTTTATCTTCTTTTTTAAAAGATGAAATAATTTCTCTTCTGGAAACACATGCATTACCTCTGACTTTATCTAACTTGATAAGAGCAAATTTTTGAACTTCATTCATTAAGTGAGAAATATCTTTAAGAGGTTTATCTGAAATTTGTGAGCCAGGTAAGAACATTAATGATCCTGTTTCAACATGCTCAACAATGCAACCACCTTTAACACGACCAGTTATTTTACCATTTATAGGTTCATTTTTTTCATAAGCTTCGACTAATTTATCCCATCCTTGAATTTTTTGAGCTTTAGATGCTGATACCAACACCTCGCCTTTTTTATCTTCTAGTCTTTCGAGCAGAACAGAAATTTTTTCACCAATTTTTGCTTTTTCAAGCATGCCCATACTTTTTAATTCATTAATATCTAAAATTGGTTCTGATTTTAATCCAGGAACTTCAAGGAATACGAAGTTATTTGTTACTTTATTCACAACACCTGTAATAATTTTTCCTTCTTCAAGGTTTGCTGTCTTTGTAAACTGAGAATTAAGTAACTTTTCAAATTCTTTTGATACAGGATTTGTTAAGTCTTTATAAATTTCCATTAAGTTTTAATTTTTTTATCCATAATTTTTTTTATTTTTAAAAAACATGATCTTATAGTGTGGTTATTTGTATTCAGCAATACCGAATCTTTAGTTTTTTTTAGAGGTGAAATTTTTCTATTATAGTCGCTTTTATCACGTTTTTTGATACTTTTTAGAACTTCATTAAACGATATTTTGTTATTCAATTTTTTTAACTCTTTATATCTTCTTAAAGCTCTAGTCTTTGCGTTAGCTGTTATAAAGAACTTAAAGTCAGCATCTGGAATAATTTTATAGGTAATATCTCTTCCATCTAGACATGAACCATCATATTTTTTAGGGGGGTGATAGGCGCTTTTAATTTGGAACGCATGAACAAGCTTTCTAATTTTTTTATCTTTAGATATTATAGATGCCATTGTTCCTACTTTATCAGTTAATAGTTTTTTATTTTGTAAATTTCTTACATTTAAATTATTCATTTTTTTTTTTATTAAAGCATAATTAAATTTTTTAGGCTGTGTAATTTTAATATTTGCAATCAACCTATAAATTTTTCCGGTATCTAAATAAAATAAATTATAATGTTTAGAGATTAATTTTGCTTGTGTTCCCGCTCCCGCAGCAGCTGGAGAATCTATTGCAACTTTAATCTTATTAATTAATTTCATAAAGCTTTACTATTTATTTGTTTTATTATTTTTAGAAAAGATGGAAATGATGTATTGATAGAGTCCTTATTATAAATATTCCATTGACCACCACAGGTTAAAGCTGCAATTGTACTCATCATAAAAATTCTATGATCTTTTAAGAAACTTTTGATTATTATCTTTTTTTTAATTTGTAAGTTAGGTTGACCATAAATCTTGATTGAATTTTTAGTTAGCTTAGTTTTTACCCCCATCATATTCAAAATTTTTGATCCCCAGTTTAACCTCGGACTTTCTTTTTGATTGAGTTCAGATATATTTTTGAAATACGAAACTCCCTTTGCTTTAGCTGCGGTCAAAAACACAATTAACAGTTCATCTATAACACTGCTGTTTAATTCTGATGGGCAATTTATTGCTTTTAGATTAACCGAGCTCTTTATCAAAATGTCAGAAATTTTTTCACCTTTATAAACTTTTTTATTTTTTAATGATATCTTAGCACCCATTCTTTTTAAAATTTTGATAACACCTGTTCTAGAAGGATTTATATTAACATTTTTAATTAATAGTTTTGAATTTTTAGTTAGTGTTGTTAGCACCATAAAGAAAGCACTTGAACTTATATCTCCAGGTATTTGATAATTAAAAGCCTTGATTTCATCTGGTTGTTTAATTTTTATAAAATCGTATTTTTTAGTTTTTTTTATTTTTAATGGTATCTTTAAATATTTGAAAAGTAATTCAGTATGATTTCTAGATTTTTTAGCTTTGATAGAAGTTACTTCAGAAGTATTAAGAGCTGCGAGCATTACAGAACTTTTACATTGGGCTGAACCTTTATTTTCAAAATAGTTTATACCCTTAGGGAACTCTGATCCCAAAATAGTTAGAGGCAACCTATTCTTAAATTTATACCAGAATTTAGCTCCAAATTTATTTAAAGGCATGGTTACTCTTGAGAAATCTCTTTTAGATAAACTTCTGTCGCCAATTAATTTTATTTTTTTAGATGATCTGATCAACAAACCAAGTATTAATCTTCCTAAAGTTCCTGAATTTTTAGCATTTAGAATTAAATTATTTTTATAATTAAACCCATTAATTCCATTTCCTCTAATCTCACAATAATTTTTAAATATTTTAACTTTTATTCCTAACTTTTTTATAGATTCTATTGCTGCAAGAACATCTTCAGACATCAAGAGGTTAAAAGCTTTTGATTTACCATTTGCTTGAGATGCAAGTAAGACCCATCTTATCGAAAGACTTTTATCACCATCGACTTTAATTATTTTGTTAAAAAATTTTATCTTCTTATTTATTATAAGTGGTTTGGTCATAAGCAACTATTTCTAATTAACTTATTTTAAATGAATCACCAAAGTAAGCGTTTTTGGCTTGGTCATTATTTATTAGTTCAGATGGTGTTCCTGTGGCAACCACTTTACAATTTGAAATAACAAGAGCAGTATCCACACAAGATAGTAAATCTCTGGCCTGGTGATCACAAAGTAATATAGAAATATTTTGATCACTTTGAAGGTTGACTATAATTTGTTGTAGCATTTTTATAGTCATTACATCTAATGCAGCAAACGGCTCATCAAGAAGTAAAATTTTTGGATTTCCTAACAAAGCCAATGCAATTACAAGACGTTTCTTTTGTCCACCTGATAATTGGTTTGCTTTAACATCAATGATTGGATCCAATTCAAAATTTGCAATTAACGAATTTACTTTTTCTTCACGCATTTTTTTATCATTTACTAAAATTTCAGCAATCGCTCTTAGGTTTTCGAGTAGAGTTAGATCATGAAAGTATCCTCCATATTGAGGGACATAGCCTATTTTGAACTTTGTAGTTCTTAGATATATGGGGTAATCATTAACAATCTTTGAATCAATTATTATTGACCCATAATCAGGTTTAATTAATCCAGTAATGATATTAAATATTGTTGATTTACCAACTCCATTAGGGCCAAGTAACCCAAGTATTTGGCCTTCATTTACAGCAAAACTTACATTGTCTAAAATTTTTCTTTTTCCAAAAGAAAGAGTAAGCCTATCAAGCTTTATTATAGGTTTATTTTTTTTAAATGATTTTATTCTAAATTTTTTTATTATAGCCATTAATTTAAACTTATTATTCTAACTTTTTCTGATTTACTATTCATAAAGATTTTTGAATTTTTTGTTATTAAATCTATTTCTACCTTATCTGCTTGTAGCTGTGTGTTCAAGTTTTTATAAATGACGTTGTTTGTAATAGTTGCAACATTTTTTTCAAATAATAAATCCATATTTTCTGATGTTATATTAGCCGTAACATATCTTACTTTTACGTTATTATAAAAGTTGGTTTCATGGTTGATATTGTTATAAATTGCATTATCCGCCGAAATAATTATTGGTGATGAATTAAGCAAGTTTATATTTGCTGTTACATCATTCATTGAAATTAGCTCACTTTTATTACTGTCAATTTCACCTGAATTAGATTTAATAGTATAGCTATTCCCCTTTTTGTCTTTAGAAATATATTTTATATTATATATTGTGTTAGATTTATCTCTATTCTCATCTTCATTAACCTTTTTTTGGTCATTTTTATTCAAAACAATTTTATCTTCGGTATTAAAAAAATATGTTTTAAGAAAGATGGAAGCAGATACAAAAAAAAGTAAGAATAGAAATAACTGTAAAAGTATTTTTTTTTGCATGCTTTTTTAGTAAGAAGTATTTTCGAGTATATTGTGAATATGAACTATGCCTATTGTCTTTCTTTTATTTATTGTGCTATTTACACATAAACTAGTAATTTTGTTTTCATTCATTATTGAAAGAGCTTTCATTGCAAGTGTATCCTTTTCCACTTTTTTAGGGTTTTTGGTCATTATATTTTTTACTTTTAGACCATATAGGCTTTCATTTTTCTCAGAAAATCTTCTAATTTGACCGTCCGTAATAATTCCAGTTGTGTTTCCTTTTACATCTCTCACTAATAAAGTTCCTAGTTTTTTTAATGTAATAATTCTTAATGCATTTTTCATGTTAGAATTTTCATTTATAAAAGGAATTTTATTTTTTGTTAACATTAAATCTTCCACAGTTTTTAATTTTTCTCCTAGGCTTCCAGCGGGATGATATTTCTTAAAATCCTTTTTATTAATATTTTTTTTACTCATAGTTGCAACAGCTAATGCGTCTCCAATACTCAATTGACTTATTGTACTAGAAGTTGGAACAATTCCTAGACCAGCTTCAGCTACCTCTGGTATTAGAAGTTTAATGTCGGAGGCTTTATATAAAATAGAATTTTTCTTTGACATTATTCCAATTAATAGAATTTTATTTCTATTAGCATACTTAATAATATTTTTTAATTCTTCAGTTGATCCAGAATAGCTTATTAAAATTAAAATATCTTTTTTAGATATACTACCTAGATCACCATGAGAACAATCACTTGCAGATAATGAAAAAGAGGGTGTGCCGACTGAGGATAATGTAGCAGCAATTTTAGCTGCTATTAAACCGCTTTTTCCAACCCCACATAAAATTACTTTAGATTGGCATTTTACGATTGCACTTACTGCTTCCTCAAAAGAATTATTCATTGAGCTCTTTAATTTTTTGAGAGCTTTTATCTCTAGATCAATTACGTTTTTTGCAATTTTTATATATTTTTTTTTATTTAATGAGCCCATATATCATCTTTGAAAAAAGCTAAATCAAGATCCACTCTAGTTTTTAAAAAATTTAAACAGCTATTATATAAATTAATTCTATTTTCTCTTACAAGGATTTTGTTTAATTCTTCATGGATTTTATGTAAGTACACAACATCATTAGCACAATATTTTAATTGAGCCGGTGATAGTTCCCCTCCAAAGTCTGAACTCTGAAATTGCTTATTTACATCAATATTAATAAATTCTTTAATTAAAGTCTTAAGAGAATGGCTATCTGAATAAGATCTTGCTAGTTTAGATGCAATTTTAGTATCCAATATATTTTTTGTATCAACTTTAAGGTAATATTTAATATGAGCCATGTCAGCCCTACCATAGTGAAATATCTTAGTTACTTTTTCATTAGAAAGAAGATCTTTTAAATTTGGTGCATCATAATTTGACCTATCCAACTGAATAATATGCGCATCTGATTTTCCACTTGATATTTGAATAAGACACAAAGGGTCGCGCTTTACATCAAGACCCATAAACTCTCCATCAACAGCTATAACATTGCCTAAATCTAATTCTTCTGGTAGATCATATTTGTGAAGTTTAATATCAATATTCATTTTTAATTATATATATATGAAACCAAAAAATTGTCTAATTTTTGGCGGTAGCGGTCAAATAGGGCGTCATTTAATCAGAAAGCTTACTAAAAATAATTACAAAGTTACTGTTGTTACTAGAAACCTTCATCAGAAGGGCTATATTATTAAAACCCAAGCAAATGCTGGCTACATAGATATTGTTGAAGCTAATATTTTTGATGAAGCTAAGATTAGAAAGTTATTTAAGGCAGCAGATATTTGTGTAAATTTAGTTGGTATATTGTATGAAAGTGGAAAAAGTAATTCATTTAAAAATATTCATTCTATTTTTCCATCTATTTTAGCTAATCTATGCAAAGAATATAAGGTAAAACAATTTATTCACTTGTCTGCATTAGGGATAAATGTTGCAGCAGACTCAGAATATGCAAAAAGTAAGTTAGAAGGTGAAATAAGTATCCAAAAAAATTTTCCCTTGTCAATTATATTGAGACCATCGGTAGTTTATTCTGTTGATGATAACTTTACTACAAATTTTATGAATTTATTGAGCAGACTTCCTTTTTTCCCTCTTTATTATAATGGGGATACTAAATTTACTCCAATTCATTGTTCTGATTTAACTGATATTATTTTTCATGTTATATCTCAAAATACATACTCAAAGGTAATAGAATGTGTAGGACCAGAAATAATGTCCTTAAAAGAAATTTTAAAAAAACTTTTAAAGCTTATTGGTAAGAAAAGACTTTTAATTCCATTTCCATTTTTTTTAGCAAATATATCTGCAAATTTATTTCAACTATTACCAAAACCTTTATTGACAGTAGATCAGCTTAGGCTTTTAAAATATGATAATATTCCATCAAAAAAATATAAAACAAACTTTGACTTAGGTGTTCCCAGTACAAAAATATTCGATAAAGAAGTTGAAAAATATTGTTATATGTGGAGAAATGGTGGACAGTTTTCCTCCAAAAAATATAATCTTGAAAATTAAATAATATCTTTAATAGAGTTTTTTTATTAAAGATTTACAATTTAAAATATGATAATCAAAATTATTTATATTTTTGTTTTTAAATTTTTTATTTCAAAATTTATCAAAATAATAAGAGAAGAATTGATGTCAAAAATCAAAGCAGAATAAATAATTTTAACCAGTATTAGCTTTTTTCTCAATATATTGAGGTGTCTCTTCATCTTTATCTGTAACTTCCTCTTTTTTCCCTTTTGGCTGATAAGCATAAAGCAAATGAAGTTTACAATAAGAAAAATCTTTTAACGAGGATCTACCACAAAAATAAAAAGTCTTTTCTTCTGGATGACCAATCGGCCATTTACAAGAGTCTTCGTCAAGTTCTTCTAGTTTCTTTGGATTTTCAGGCTCAAAATCTTTTTCAATAATTAATGACTGAAACTTACTTTTTCTACCTTTTTTCTTTTCTTTTAAAGATCCTTCTTCAATACTATTTTGAAAGTTTTTATTTGATGATGTGCTTCTAGCTTTGATTTTTGCAGAAAGGTTTAGTCTATGAGCTTTGCCAATAACTGCATTTCTACTAATATCTCCTATAATCTCTGCAATTTGACTTGCTGTATTACCTTTTCCCCAAAGCTCTTTTAATTTAGCAACTTTTTCTTCGGTCCAGCTCATAATCAATATTTAGTATGTTAATTAATTTTAATAACTATATACAGATCACACAAGAATGAATAAAAAACAACACAAATTTATGTTTTTTGCACAGATAACTGAAATATTTTATATATGATTACTCATGGTTGAATTAAATAAAAAATACCAAATGGGAGTTAGAATGTTTGGTTTAATAAACTGGATAGGCTTTAAAAGCTTATGGCTTAAAGAGTGCAATAGATTTTTAACAGTCTGGCAACAAACTTTACTATCTCCACTTGTATCAAGTTTATTATTTTTGTCAGTTTTATCTTTAGCACTGGGAGAAAATAGAGGAGATGTTCTAGGACACTCTTTTATAAATTTCCTAGCACCTGGATTAATTGCAATGAGCATAATTACTCAGTCATTTAGTCATTCGGTATCTTCTTTAATGATAAGCAAAATTCAGGGAAATATTGTAGATATGCTTTACGCACCTTTGTCAGCACTCGAAGTCTCAATGGCAATAATTTTAGCAGCAATGACTAGAAGCTTTTTGATTGCTATAATTTCTATAGCTGTTTTTTCACTAATAGTCAAAATACACATACATGATATTTTTTATATTTTTATTTTTGGATTTTTAAGTTCATTTATATTGGGAAGCTTAGGTTTTATTGCTGGTCTTTGGGCTGAAAAATTTGATCATACGGCTACGGTAACTAATTTTGTCATTACACCGTTGAGTTTTTTATCTGGAGTATTTTATTCAATAAATAAACTACCTCAACTTTTTCAAAGTATAAGTTATATTAATCCATTTTTTTATATGATTGATGGATTTAGGTTTGGGTTTCTTGGTGAATCAGATGGTTCAATCAATGTAGGGATGATATATTTGACGGTATTGAGTATTTTAATGTGGTTTATAGCTTTTTATCTTTATAAAAAAGGTTACAAAATAAAATCATAAAAATGAGTGCTTTAGCAAAAAATTACAAAAGAAAAAAAATTTCATTTAAATATGGTAAGGGTAGTTTTTTATACTCAACAAATAAAAAAAAATATTTAGATTTTGTTCAAGGTATTGCAGTAAATTCTCTTGGTCATGCAAATTCATATTTAGTAAAAGCAATTAATAAGCAATCAAAAAAACTTTGGCATGTATCAAACGCATTCGTTATACCTGAAGGTGAAAGATTGGCAAAAAGACTAAGCAAAAATACCTTTGCTGACTATGTAATTTTTCAAAATAGTGGAGCAGAAGCAACAGAGGCAGCAATCAAAATTGCTAGAAGATATTTTTTTTTTATAGGTCAGCCAAAAAAGAATAGAATTCTTTGTGTTAGAAATTCATTTCATGGAAGAACGTTAGCTGCAATTTATGCAAGTGGATCTAAAAAAATGACAGAGGGTTTTGGACCAAAAATAGATGGTTTTGATCATTTTGAATTTGGTGATCATAAATCATTAAAAAAATCAATAACTAGCAAAACAGCCGCAATTATGGTTGAAACCATTATGGGTGAAGGGGGAATTAAAGTTATTCCTGATTGGTGTCTAAAAGGATTAAGAAAAATTTGTAACAAAAAAAAAATTTTATTAATTTTAGATGAAGTCCAATGTGGAATTGGAAGATCAGGAAATTTTTTTGCTTTTGAAGATTCAAAAATTAAACCGGATATTGTCCCCATTGCAAAAGGCATAGGAGGAGGGTTTCCACTTGGTGCAGTTTTAATGAACAAAAAAGTGGCATCAGGAATGACAGTTGGAACACATGGTTCAACGTTTGGAGGAAATCCACTAGCTATGTCAGTAGGAAATGCAGTATTAGATCAAATATTTAAAAAAGGGTTTCTCAAAAATGTAAAGAAATTATCAAAGTATTTTTATTATGAGTTAGATAAATTAAAAAAAGAATATCCAAAAATTATTAAAGAAGTAAGAGGAGTTGGACTTTTAATAGGTTTACAGTTGTTTGAAGACCAAACTAAGTTTGTACAAAAATTAATGGACAACAAATTACTAACAATTAGAGCAGCAGAAAATGTTATAAGAATACTGCCCCCACTTAATGTTAAAAAAAATGAGATAGATTTAGCCATTAAAATTATAAAAAAAGTTTGTTCAACTTATAAATAATAATGAAACATTTTATTAATCTTAAAGATATACCAGCATCAGATCTTAGAAAAATTTTAAATGATGCAAAAAAAAGAAAAATAAAAAGAAAAAAATTAAGTACCCTTGATGTTGATAATGATAAACCACTAAAAGGAAAACTTCTAATTCAGATGTTCGAGAAAGCAAGCTCTAGAACAAGACTAAGTTTTTATCTTGCAATAAAACAATTGGGTGGAGGAACAATAACAATTAAGTCTAATGAACTGCACCTAGGTAAAGGAGGCGAAACATTAGCTGATACAGCAAAGATTTTGTCAACTTATGGAGATGGTTTTATGCTTAGAACAGATAGTGACAAAAAAATAGATGAGTTTAGTAAATATTTAACAATTCCAGTAATTAATGGTTTAAGTCCATCATCTCACCCTACGCAAGTACTATCAGATATTTTTACTGTTGAAGAAATTAAAAAAAAACCCATTTCAAAATTAAATATTTGTTGGATTGGAGATTCTAATAATGTTCTTAATAGTCTAATTGCAACATCAGTTAAGTTTTCTTTTAATTTAAATATTGGTTGTCCTAAAAGCTATGAACCTAAAAAATCAGTATTGGATTGGGTCAAAAAAAATAAAAAAAAAATTTATATCTTTAATGATGCAAAAATAGCTGTAAAAAATGCTGATATAGTTTTTTCTGATAAGGTCATTTCTTTAAATGATAAGGTTAACAAAAATAAAAAAACTAAAGATTTTAAAAATTTTCAAATTAATTCTAAACTGATGAGTTATGCTAAAAAGAATGCATATTTTTTACATTGCTTACCAAGAGGAACAGAAGTTACTGATAAAGTTTTTTTAGGAAAAAAATCCAAAGTTTGGTTACAAGCATTAAATAGAGTTCACGTTCAGAAAAGTATTTTGTTATATTGCTTTGGTAAATTAAGGTAGTGGAGTTGGGTTGTCTCCATTTTTATTTAAGTATTTTATTAAAGAAGCCCTATCTTTTTCTTTTCTTAAACCAGCATAGGACATTTTAGTGCCTTTTAAATAAGAAGCAGGCTTTTTTAAGAATCCATTTAATTCTTCAAATGTCCATTCTTTACCATATGAAGCTAGAGTTTTAGAGTATTTATAATCAGCAACACCTCCTACAGCTCTTCCTACCACATTATATAAAGCTGGACCAATTTTATTTACTCCACCTTTGTCAATTGAGTGACATGCAGCACATTTTTTAAAAATTTTTTCTCCACTTGCAACATCACCTTGAGACATTAAAGTGGCTATATCAAATTTTTTCTCAATACTAGTTTTTTCAGATACAGTTGAGGCTGACTGATTTTCTATACCCACTTTGTATCCAGGTTTTTCGGGCTTATTTACATGAAATACACCATCTGCAATTTTTCCTAGTCCAATTACAAGAAGTGCAACCATTAAAATTGCAGCAATGATTTTGTTTAATTCAAATGAATCCATTTTAATATTATTATTTTGGACATATAACATGATAATTAAAAAAATACTTAATTTTTTAATTTTTAATTTTGCGTCCGTTAGACGCACAAAATTGGTAATTTTATAATGACAAAGACATTAATATTAATCCCTTCAAGAATGGCAGCTACGAGGTTACCTGGTAAACCTCTTTTAAAAATTAACAATCTATCAATTATTTCACATGTTTATAAGAAAGCAATAGAAGCAAATATTGGAGAGGTTGTAGTTGCAACAGAGGATAAAGAAATTCTAGAAGAAGTTTCAAATAATGGAGGTAAAGCAATTTTAACTAGAAATGACCATAAAACAGGGACAGATAGAATCTTTGAAGCCTATAAAAAATTAGAATTAAAAAATATTGATTATGTATTGAATCTGCAAGGTGACGAACCAAATATTAATAAAGATGATATCATTAGTCTAAATAAATTTATGATTGAGCAAAATACTGAAATAGGAACATTGGCATCAAAAATTAAAGATAAAAAATTTTTATCCAACCCAAATGTAGTAAAAGTCATTACGAAAGATAGATTAAAAAAAAATAACTTTCCAATCGCATCAAATTTTACTAGAGAAGATCTATCAAATACTAATAAAGCTATCTATCATCACATTGGGATTTATGCTTATAAAGTAAATATATTAGAAAAATTTGTTAGTTTGGATCAAACAAATAATGAGATAAAAAATAAATTAGAACAATTGAGAGCTTTAGACAATGCCCTTAAAATAAATGTGGCCTTAGCGAAATCATCTCCAATTGGCGTTGATACTAAAGAAGATTATCTAGCTATAAAAAGAATTATGGAATATAAAAATCAAAAATGAGTAAAATTTATTTTCAAGGATCTTTTGGTGCTTATTCACATCTTGCAGCGTTAGAAATTGAACCTAATGCAGAAATCATACCTTGCAAGACATTTGATGAATGTTTTTTAAAAGCTTTGTCAGAAAAAGAGTCACGAATAGTAATACCAGAGTCAAATAGGATTACAGGGAATATAGGAATAGAATATTTAATTTTCAAATATAGGTTAAATATATATGGAGAACATTTTCAAAAAATAGAACATAACCTATTAGGCCAACCTGAGAGTAAATTAAGTGATATAAAAAATGTTTTTTCACATGCGCAAGGTTTATCCCAGTGCTCTAGATTTATTAAAAAGAATAATTTAATCGAACATATTAGAGCAGATACCGCTGGATCTGCAGAGACAATTTCAAAAAATAAGATTAAAGATGAAGCAGCTATTGCATCGTCATTAAGTGCAAAAATTTATAATTTAAAAATACTTTCATCTAATATTGAAAATGAAATAGGAAATGCAACGAGGTTTTTAATTATGGGAAAAGAAATTTTACAACCAGAGTTCAATGATAAAAAATTTATAACTTCTTTTTTATTCAAGTTAAAAAGTAAACCGGCGGCCCTCTATCAATCACTAGGTGGGTTTGCTATTAATGGTGTGAATCTTACAAAACTGCAAAGTTATCCAGAACAAAATTCATTTGAGTCATACTTTTTCTTATGTGATCTTGATGGTCATATTGAAGATCCAAAAGTTCAAAAATCTTTAGAGGAATTGGGACTACATTGTCAAGATTTTCACGTACTAGGTGTTTTTCAAGCTGATAAATTTCGAGATAAATAGATACGAAACTTTTCTTGTGGAATAGAAAACATTACTGCTATAATAGTTTTCTGGAGGCTAGAGGTGAATACTGCTTGAACCCGACCAGATCTTAACGGAAGCAGTCGTAGAGACAGTTTTTCAGGTTCTAGTCTCCTTTTTAAAAATGAATAAAAATACAAAAGTTTTAGCTTTAAAATATAGACCTCAAACATTCGATGATCTTATAGGTCAAGATATTGTTGCTGAAACAATCTTAAATTCAATCAAAGTAAATAAAGTACCTAATGCCTACCTTTTCACAGGGATAAGGGGAATAGGAAAAACCACTACTGCAAGAATAGTCGCTAAATCTTTAAACTGCTCAAATAATAATGAGAAAATCTGTCAAGAGAAACTTTGTGACAATTGCTTAGCTATTTCAAATTCAAATCATATTGATGTTTTAGAAATGGATGCAGCTAGTAAAACAGGTGTGGATGATGTCAGAGATTTAATAGAATTTTCAAGGTATGGCCCAACAACTTCTAAATATAAAATATTTATTATTGATGAGGTTCATATGCTTAGCAAGCAAGCCTTTAACGCGTTATTAAAAACTTTAGAGGAACCGCCAGAGTATTTAAAATTTATTTTTGCAACTACAGAAATCAAAAAAATTCCCATTACAGTAGTGTCCCGATGCCAAAGATTTGATTTAACTAGAATTAAATCCTTAGAATTGTTTAATTTTATAAAAAAGATTAAAGATAAAGAAAACGGAAGTGTATCAGATGATGCTCTTAAATTGATTGTTAAAATTTCTGAGGGATCAGTAAGAGATGCGTTATCTTTGTTAGACAGAGCATTACTTACATTGAATAAAGATCAAGAATTAGATTTATCTTCAGCTCAAAAAATATTTGGATATTTTGATAAATCACAACTAATTAATTTATTCCAATTAATATTTGAAGGGAAAGATGATGAAGTTCTAAATAGTTATAGAAAAATTTACAATCAAGGTGTTGAGCCTAAAACTTTTATAAATGATTTTTTAGAACTTTTGTATTACTTTAAGAATATTCAGTCTCTAAATATAGATGGAACAAATTTTTCATTAAATGACGAAGAGTTCAAAAAGATCAAAGAAGTTTCAAATAATATTAATAATGAGACTTTAATACTCTTTTGGCAGTTTACTATAAAAACATTACAAGAGCTCGATGTAGTATTTAATCAAAATTTATCAATTGAAATGTTTTTAATTAGGTTAATTCATTTAAAAAATGTTAAATCAATGTCTAACTCGAATTTCGACCACATAGCTGACGTTAAAGAGTCAATTAATAAAACAATCTCTTCACAAAAAAAAGAAGATAAAGATTTATTCGAAATGAAAAGTAAAGCTGAAACTGTGGGTCAAATGAGAAGTATTTCTCAAGAAAAAGACATAAAGATAAAAGAAGATATAAAGATTGAGTCCCAAACTAATTCCATCAACTCTTTTGATGAGCTTTTAAAGCTTTGCTCTTTAAAAAAGGAAATAAAACTCAAATATGAATTAGAAAAAAATGTCAATCTTGTTAGTTTTGAGAGTAAAAGAATTGAAATTTCTTTTAATGAAGATTTGGACAAAGACTTTGTTAAAGATTTATCATCAAGACTTTATGATTGGACTAAAAATAGGTGGATTATAACATTGAGCAAGGTTAAAGGGGAACCTTCAAAAAAACAAAAAGAAGTAAACTTAAGAAATGAACTAATAGAAAGTACAAAAGATTCTTTTATTTATAAAGAATTTATAAAAAAATTTCCTGATGCAGAGCTTGTAGATGTTGAAGATATTAAAAAAAAAAGAAATGACTGATTTTACAAAGATATTAGATAAGGCTAAAGAATTAGAGTCAAAAATGAAAGAGAGCCAAGAAAAAATTAAAAATATCAAGGTTGAAGGTGTCTCAGGCTCTAATTCAGTAAAAGTTGTGCTTAATGGAGAAAATGAAATTCTTCAATTAAATTTGTCTGATGAAGTTATGAAAGAAGATAAAATTGTAATTGAAGATTTAATTATTGCTGCTTACAATAATGCAAAATTTAAATTAAAATCTAAAACATCAGAAGAAATTTCAAAATCTACAAGTGGGTTTGGTATCCCTGGATTTAAATGGCCATTTTAATTAAATGAAAAATATTAATGAAATAGACGATTTAATTAAATTGATTGCAAAACTTCCAGGTTTAGGACCAAAATCTGCAAAAAGAATTGTATTAAAACTTATTAATAACCGAGATGAACTTGTTAAGCCTATGGCTAATACTCTAGCACAAATTTATAAAAATGTTACAAGATGTCAATCTTGTGGAACTCTAAAATCAAATTCATTAGGATGTAATAATTGTGAGAATGATAATAAAAAATTTAATAAAATTTGTGTCGTTGAAGATATTGCAGATCAGTGGTCAATTGAAAACTCGAGCATTTATAAAGGATACTTCCATATTCTTGGTGGAACAATTTCCTCCCCTGGCCAAAGAAAAGAAGATCTTTTAATAAATTCACTGGTAGAAAGAGTAATAAGGGATAATATTGAAGAAGTTATAATTGCAACAAGTGCGACTGTTGAAGGTCAAACAACAGCTTATTATATCCAAAATAGTCTTAAAAAAACTAATATTAAAGTAACAAAATTAGCACAAGGATTGCCTGTTGGAGGTGAAATTGAAAGTTTAGATGATGGAACACTATATTCAGCTTTTAAAAACAGAACTGGAGTAAAGATTAACTCAGATTAATTTTTTTTAATTAGTCTATTTAAATGTAATAGCGGTTCTGTATATCCAGAGGGTTGTGATCTGCCATGAAACACTAAATCACAAGCTGCTTTGAATGCAATTGATTTGTCGAAATTTGGAGACATGTTTTGATATAATTTGTCACTTTTATTTTGCTCATCAACAATTTTTGCCATTTTTTTCATTATTTCCAAAACCTGTTTACTTGTACAAATTCCATGATGTATCCAGTTAGCAATATGTTGGGATGAAATTCTTAGAGTTGCTCTATCCTCCATCAAACCAATATTGTTAATATCTGGCACTTTAGAGCATCCTATGCCTTGATCAACCCATCTGACCACATATCCTAAAAGAGTTTGAGCAGAATTAGAAATTTCTGAATTAATTTCTTCAATAGACCAATTGGGTCTATCAGCTATTGGAATAGTTAAAAGATCATCTAATTTTGCAGGTTCTCTATTTTGTAATTCTTTTTGTTTATCAAAGATATTAATCTCATGATAATGAAGTGTATGAAGTGCAGCTGCTGTAGGTGAAGGAACCCACGCACAATTAGCACCAGCTTTTAAATGACCTATTTTTTGTTTCATCATATCTGCCATTTTATCTGGCATAGCCCACATTCCTTTTCCTATTTGAGCTTTACCTGAAAACCCACATAAAAGACCAATATCAATATTATTATTTTCATATGCATCGATCCACTTAGAAGTTTTCATATCTCCTTTTTTAATCATAGGGCCAGCCTCCATTGAAGTATGCATTTCATCACCAGTTCGGTCAAGAAATCCTGTATTAATAAAAAATACTCTATGTTCAAGTGTTCTGATACACTCTTTCAAGTTTGATGAAGTTCTTCTTTCTTCATCCATGATACCAATTTTGCAAGTATACTTTTCTAATTCTAAAACTTTTTCTACTTTAGAAAAAATTAAATCAGTAAATGCAGTTTCATCAGGACCATGCATTTTTGGCTTAACAATATAAATCGAACCTTTTCTTGAATTACCCTTTTTTTTTAGATCATGAAGGCATGCCGCTGAAGTTATGAAAGCATCCATAATTCCTTCAGGAATTTCTGAACCATCTCCTAAGGTAATTGCTGGGTTTGTCATGAGATGACCAACATTTCGTATCAGTAGCAAACTTCTTCCATGTAATTTTAGCCCCTGTCCATTTTTAGATATATAACTTCTATCAGGATTTAATTTACGTTCTAATTTTTTTCCATTCTTAACAAATGTAGTCTTTAAAGTACCTTTCATTAGTCCCAACCAATTTCGATAACAAATAACCTTATCCTCAGCATCGACTGCCGCAACACTATCTTCATTATCACATATTGTGGATACAGCCGCTTCAACAATAACATCACTTATACCTGCAATATCATGGGCAGCACTAAAAGCCCTTGGATTTATTATTATTTCAACATGAAGATTATTATTTTTTAATATTATTCCAGATGGTTTCTCTTTTTCTCCTCTATGGCCAATAAATTGTTCTATATTTTTTAATTTAAACTCTTTATCATTTTTACAAATTAAAAGATTTCCATCGCTAATTTTTAAGCCCGATATATTTTTCCAACTTGTATTCTCTACTGGTATATGTTTGTCCAGGAACTCTCTAACATATTTTATAACTTCTTGGCCCCTTTGTGGGTCATATCTCTCTGACACACTATCTTCAGATTGTTCGATTACATCTGTACCGTACAAACTATCATATAAACTCATCCATCGGGCATTTGCTGCATTAAGAGCATATCGTTCATTCATGATGGGAACTACTAATTGAGGTCCTGCAATACTAGTTATTTCATCATCAACATTTTTTGTTTTAATTTTAAAATTGGGACCTATATCTTTTAAATAGCCTATTTCTTTTAAAAATTTTTTATATTCTTCAAGATTAATTTCATTACCTTTATTTTTTATGTGCCAACTGTCTATTTTTTTTTGTAAATCTTCTCTAGTCTTTATTAGTTCTTTATTCTTTAAAGCTAGTTCATGGGCCGCTTTATCAAATCCTAACCAAAACTTTTCTGAGGAAATTTTTGTATCTGCAAGGAGCTCATTATTAACAAAGCTTAATAGTTCGTTTGAAACTGAAAGATTATTTATTTTTGTATATTGTTTTTTCATAGCACTCATGTGACCCCATCTGTATTTTTGCCTAAGAGTTTTGCTCCTTCGGCGAGATTAAATCTCTTTCCAGAGTGTTATATTTGTTATCGGTCCTTTTGTCTGAGAGTTTCCGGGGTGGTTGCTCCTTCGACGCTATAAAATATATAGTCTCTCCCGATTATTAAACAGTAAAACCTAAATTAAACTAAGTCAAATGTTAAATAAACACAGTGATTATCTAAGTAATTATAAATCATTTTATTGCCTTTTTTTATATCTAAATGATAGTTAGATTGTTCAAATGAAAAATTATTTAAATTTTGAAAACGATATAAAAAATCTTGAAACTGAAGTTGAAAGACTTAAGGATCCGTATAATGAAGATGGTCTTTCAGAAGTAGATACAAAAAAAATTTTAGACACTCAGAAACAATTAGATAAAAAACTAGCAGAGATTTACTCAAATTTAGATCCTTGGCAAACAACATTAGTAGCAAGACATGAGGACAGGCCGAAAGCAAAGTTTTTTATTGATAACTTGTTTGAAGATTTTATTCCATTATCAGGTGATAGATTTTATGGAGAAGATAAGTCAGTTTTAGCAGGGTTTGCTAAATTCAAAGAGATATCTGTTTTGGTCATAGGTCAGGAAAAAGGTGATACTCTTGAAACAAGAATAAAAAGAAATTTTGGGATGATGAGACCTGAAGGTTATAGAAAAACTATAAGGTTAATGGAGCTTGCAGACAAATTTAATATTCCAATAGTTTCTTTTATAGATACTCCAGGGGCTTATCCTGGTGTGGGAGCAGAAGAAAGAGGACAGGCACAAGCAATCGCTAAATCCATAGAGTGTTGTATGAAATTAAGTGTACCTACTTTTTCTATAATTATTGGTGAAGGTGGATCTGGTGGAGCGATAGCTTTAGCTTCTTCGAATAAAGTTCTTATGCTAGAAAATGCAATCTATTCAGTAATATCACCAGAAGGGTGTGCGACTATTTTATGGAGAGATCCAAAAAGAACTCTAGATGCAGCAAAAGCAATGAAATTATCATCTAAAGATTTATTAGACTTAAAGGTAATTGACGAAATTATTCCAGAACCAATTGGAGGGGCTCACAGAGATAGAGATCTAATCTTAAACAATGTAAAAAAATCAATCGAAAACAATCTAAATGAATTTCTAAATATGACAAAAGAAGAAGTTTTGACTAATAGAAAAAATAAATTTTTAGCTATTGGTAGAAATAAAGGTTTCGTTAGTCAACTAGATGATTTAAGTGCATTGAGTATGCAAAAAAATAACATCAATATCTTTATTGAAAAAATGTTTAAAAATAAAAATAAACTATTTATTGCTGCTGGATCTATTTTTATTCTAATTGCTTTAGGTTATTTTTTATAAAGCTCCACAGCATTTTTTATATTTTTTTCCAGATCCACATAAACAAGGTTCGTTCCTACTCATTTTTTTTCCAATATACTTTGACTTTATTATTGTAGGTTTTATAGGCTCTTTTTCTTTTATAGGTTTTTCAATTACTTTAAGGTTTATTAAAATTGTAACATAATCAATTTTTAATTTATTTAATAAATTTTCAAATAAATCAAAAGCTTCCTTTTTATATTCAACCAAAGGATCTCTTTGACCATAAGACCTAAGTCCGATAACTTGCCTTAACTGTTCAAGATATTGAATGTGTGACTTCCAATTAGAATCAATGGTTTGTAGAAATATTCCTTTTTCAATTTCTTGAGCTTTTTTATCACCTAAAAGTTTAACTCTTTCATTTCTTGAGTCTAAAAATATTAAATTAATCTTATCTCTAAAGTTTTTATCATTTAAACTTAGTAAATTTTGAAAGTCTTGGTCATTAATACTTTTTCCGAGTAAAGTTTTTAATTGAATGTTAAATTGATTATTTTTTGTTTGAGAAATATTTTCATTTTTTAAAGTTATTAAATGTTGTGTTATTTCTGATAAAAAATCATCTGAATAATCAAAAACTTTCTCACTGTTCATTACATTGTTTCTTTGGGAAAAAATTACATGACGTTGGTCATTTAATACGTTATCAAATTTTAATAATGTTTTTCTTATATCAAAGTTTCTTGCCTCTACTTTTTGTTGAGCTCTTTCAAGTGCTTTATTAATCCAAGGGTGATCAATACTTTCTCCATCTTTTAGACCAAGTTTTTCCAAAATATTGTTCATAGAGTCAGAACCAAAAATTCTCATTAAATCGTCTTCTAGGCTTACATAAAAAATTGAACTTCCCTCATCCCCCTGTCTTCCAGACCTTCCTCTTGCTTGGTTGTCAACCCTTCTAGACTCCATTCTTTCAGTGCCAATCACAAATAATCCACCAATTGACTTAATTTTATTTCTATTGATTAAAAGCTCTTCATCTGGCTGACTTCCTTTTTTCCCGCCCAACTGAATATCAACACCTCGCCCAGATATACTTGTTGTAATTATTACTGAATTTAGTTTTCCAGCATTTGCTATAATTTCAGCTTCATTTTCATGATTCTTGGCATTTAAAACTACATGTTTTATTTTCTCTTTACTCAATAGTTTAGAATAGATTTCAGATTTATTCACACTAGAGGTAAAAACTAAAATTGGTTGACCTTTCTTGTTACATTCAACAATTTTTTCTATAATTACTTTATTTTTTTCTAATTCTGTTCTAAAAATTTGATCATTTAAATCTTTTCTAATCATTTTTTTATTTGTAGGAATTACAACAACAGCTAGATTGTATATCTCATAAAATTCTTCAGCCTCTGTTGCCGCTGTACCTGTACATCCTGAAATTTTATCATATAATTTAAAATAATTTTGATAAGTTATGGAAGCTAGCGTCTGGTTTTCAGCTTGAACATCTATATGTTCTTTGGCCTCAAGAGCTTGATGAAGTCCGTCCCCAAATCTTCTACCTTCTAATATTCTTCCAGTAAGCTCATCAATAATTTTTAAATTTTCGTCTTGAATTATATAATCCTTACCTTTTTCAAATAAATGATTTGCCCGCAAAGATTGATTTACATGATGTACTAATGCTAAATTTTCAGGATCATAAAAATTATTATTTTTTAGAATCCCAGCATTAGAAAATATTTTTTCGACATTATTTATTCCTTCATTTGTAAGTAATATATTTCTATCTTTTTCATCAATTTCAAAATGTTCAGGTTTGAGTTTTTTTATCAATTTATCTATCGTAAGATATTGTTCTGTTTTATCCTCAGCAGCACCAGATATGACTAATGGAGTTCTGGCTTCATCAATTAAACATGAGTCAATTTCATCTACTATTGTAAAAACATGTCCTCTCTGAACCATTTGATCTTTAGAAAACTTCATGTTATCTCTTAAATAATCAAATCCCAACTCACTGTTGGTTGCGTAAGTAATATCAAAATTGTAATTTTCTTTTCTTTCAAAATCATCCTGATCATTATTAATATAACCAGAGGAAAGACCGAGAAACTTATAGATTTGTCCCATTTCCAAAGAGTCTCTTTTTGCAAGGTAATCATTTACAGTTACTATGTGTACACCTCTTTCATTTAAAGCATTTAAGTATGCCGCGAGAGTAATAGTTAACGTTTTTCCTTCACCAGTTCTCATTTCAGCAATTTTCCCCTCATGCAAAACAATACCGCCTATTATTTGAGCATCAAAGTGCCTCTCTTTTCTTGTTCTTCTTGAGGCTTCTCTTACTAAAGCAAATGCTTCAGGTAATAATTCATTTACATCTTTGCCTTCTTTAAGTTCTCCTTTTAGTTTCAATGTTCTTTTAGGAAAGTCTTCATCAGGAATAACTTTAATTTTATCCTCTAAAAAGTTAACTTTTTCAACAATCTTGGCAATTCTATCAAGCTCCTTTTGATTGCTTGATTTAATTAGCTTTGAAAGAAAATTTAAAGGATTAAGCATTTGATTTTTTGATATATTATTTAATTATAACTTTTAATATAAGTATTAAAGAAAAATTTTAAATAGATAGCATGCCAATAAACCTTAAAAACTTTATAGACTCTCAGGCCCTGGGCTCAAAAATGAACGACTTTCAAGACTTGGAGCATATTGATGGGATTTCAATATCTACAGTCAGTGCTGGTCTATATGAAACTTCAAGAGATGACCTTGTTATGTTTTATTTTAGAGATGGAGCTAATTTTGCATCGGTATATACTCAGTCAAAAATAATTTCAGAAAACATAAAATGGAATTTAAATATAAAAAGTAAAAAAATAAAATCACTTATAGTAAACACTCGGAACGCAAATGCATTCACAGGTGTTAATGGATATAAAGGGTTAAAGGAAATAGCTGAAGAAGTTTCTCACCAACTATCAAAAAAACAGATAGAAGATGAGGATAAACCTCAAAATATTTCATCAGGTGAAATTCTTTTTGGATGCACAGGCACAATAGGTGAAAAATATCCCACAGAAAAAATTAAAAAAAGCATACCAAATTTAATTGATAAAATTAGATACACACAAAATAAACAAATTTGGATGAAAGCTGCACTTGGGATAATGACAACTGATACAAAACCAAAAATTGCTATGGAAGAATGTGAAATTAATAACAAAAAGATTAAAATATATGGCGTTGCAAAAGGTTCAGGAATGATTTTTCCAAATATGGCAACTACCTTAGGTTATATTTTTACAGATGCAGATATTTCAAATGATATTTTGAAAAAACTATTAAAGAAAAATATTGAAACAACTTTCAATGCAATTAGTTGTGATGGAGACACAAGTACTAATGATATGGTTTCAATTTTTGCCACTGGTAAAATAAAAAATTCAATTATAAAAAATATTAATGACAAAAAGATTAAAGATTTTGACAATGCTTTACATTCAGTTTTATTAACTTTAGCAAAAAGAATAGTTGCAGATGGAGAGGGATCTAGCAAATTTATATCAATTAAAGTTACAAAATCAAAATCTGAAGAAAATGCAAAAAAAATTGCTTTCTCAATTGCAAATTCATCACTAGTTAAAACAGCTATTGCTGGTGAAGATCCAAACTGGGGTAGGGTAATAATGGCTATCGGAAAGTCAAAAATAAATATTAATTTAAAAAAATTATCGATTAATTTTGGAGATATAAAAATTATTGATAAAGGTCAACTTGTCAGCAACTACGAGGAAAATGAAGTTGCAAATTATATGAAAAATCACGCAATAGACATTTCAATAAATCTTAACACTGGTTTAGAAAAATTTACTGTATACACTATGGATTTAACTAAGAAATATATAGAAATTAATGCAGATTATAGAAGTTAATTCTTTAATTGAATAAAATTTATTAGTTAATAAATTAATATCATGATTAAATATAAAATCTTATGTCATGATTGTAATAGATCATTTGATAGCTGGTTTTCTTCATCTAAAGAGTATGAAAAATTAAAAAATAAAAACTTTTTAAACTGTCATATTTGTAATTCCTTAAACGTACAAAAAGATTTGATGTCACCAAATTTAGCTGTAAACAAAAATGATACCATTTTTTATGAACAGAATAGTAAATATAAAAAAGTAAAAAAAAAATTAATAGAATATCAAAAATTTATTAAAAATAATTTTGATTATGTAGGTAAAAATTTTGCTCATGAGGCAAGAGCCATTCACTATAAAGAAAAAAAAAACTTAAAAGGAATATATGGCACAGCAACACTTGAAGATTTTAAAGAGTTAAAAGAAGAGGGAATAGACTCTAAAATAATTCCATGGTTAAAAGATAATACCAATTAATTTTTAATTAGCTTAAGAATATAGTTGATAGAAGTATCGTTACTTGTTTTCCATTTATTACTAAAAATATTAAAATTCATACCGTCTAACCTTTTTAAAGATAAATTATTTTTTTTTGAAATGTTTATTAAATCATTGGGTTTGATAAATTTTTCCCAATCGTGAGTACCAATTGGAAGCCATTTTAGAATATATTCGGCACCAATAATTGCAAATACATACGACTTTAACGTTTTGTTTAAGGTTGCAACAAACATTAAACCATTTTTTTTTAATAGTTTCGAACTTTCTTTTATAAAAAAATTTACATCCTCAACGTGCTCAACTATTTCCATATTTAAAATTACATCAAACTTAACTTTAGTCTTCAGCATTTCTGGTGAGGCAACCCTATAGTCTATTTGAAGTTTATTTTTTTTGGCATGGAATTTTGCAACTTCAATATTTTTTTTTGAAGCATCGATTCCAACTACACTAGCACCAAGTCTACACATAGGCTCAGATAATAATCCTCCACCACACCCAATATCCAATAATTTTATATTCTTTAAGGGTTTTTCAGATGACTTTACATTGAAATCTTTAACGATATTTTCTTTTATATATTTAATTCTTATTGGGTTAAAATTGTGCAATGGTTTAAATTTTCCATGCGGATTCCACCATTCCTCAGAAATTTTAGAAAATTTTTCTATTTCTTTTTTATTAATTGTGTTATTTTTCATTAGTGAGTTGACTTTATATTCAACATGTATTTATTCAATATTATTTAAATTTAAAAGAATAGTTTATCATGAAAGTTGTAGTATTAAAATTTGGAGGCACATCAGTCGGTACAATCAAAAAGATCAAAAAAGTTGCCGAAATAATTACAGGTTACAAAAAGAAAAATTATAAAGTGATTGTTGTCTCATCAGCTATGAGTGGTGCGACAAATGAGTTAATAAAAAAATCTATTGAAATAAGTGATAACTTTTCTGAATCTGAGCATGATGTATTAGTTTCATCAGGAGAACAAGTGTCCTGCTCTTTGATAGCAGGAAGATTAATTCATAAAGGTTATAAATCTAGATCCTGGCTATCTTGGCAAGTTCCAATTGTTACAATAGGAGCACACAAGAATTCAAGAATCAATTTGATCAACAGAAATAAAATAATAAAATATTTAAAAGATGGTGGCATACCAATCATTACTGGGTTTCAAGGGATTAATAATGAAAATAGAATTACCACTATTGGACGAGGAGGATCTGATGCAAGTGCAATTATGCTTGCAAAATTTTTCAAAGCTGAACGATGTATAATTTATACTGATGTTGAGGGAGTATTCACGACCGATCCAAACAAATTAAAAAAAGCAAAAAAAATTAAAGTAATTTCATATGAAGAAATGTTAGAAATGGCTTCACTTGGTGCTAAGGTGATGCAACCTGTTTCCATTCAAGATGCAAGATTAAATAGAATTGATATTGAAGTTAAATCCTCTTTTATAAAAAAATCAGGAACATTAATTACTAAAAGATCCAATATAATTAACAGTAAAATTGTTACGGGAATCACTTCAACACAAAATGACTCAAAAGTTTCACTAATTGGTGTGAAAGATAAACCGGGAGTTGCTGCATCTATTTTTAAACCATTATCTAAAAATTTGATAAATGTTGATATGGTTGTTCAAAATATTTCTTCTAATGGAAAAGAGACAGATTTAACATTTACAATTAAAACAGACACTTTAAAAAAAACAAAAAAAATAATTCAAGAAAATAAAACCATTAATTATAGAAAATTACTATTTGAAAAGGGTGTTTCAAAAATTTCAGTAATTGGAGTTGGAATGATCACAACACCTGGTGTTACTTTTAGAATGTTCCAAACACTTGCAAATAAAAAAATTAATATA
>Ga0209425_10001239_pt1 | contig 29776 bp, 30 predicted proteins | sample COG_05_FD_184749 | JGI IMG/M metagenome (GOLD analysis project Ga0209425, IMG submission 184749) | Pelagic Microbial community sample from North Sea - COGITO 998_met_05 (SPAdes) (version 2) | ecosystem: Environmental > Aquatic > Marine > Neritic zone/Coastal water | place: Helgoland, sampling...
TCTTCCGTGCCTTAAGACAAAGTACCATCGGCGCTGAAGGGCTTGACTTCCGAGTTCGGAATGGGATCGGGTATTACCCCTTCGCAATAATCACCGGCAAGAAACTTATATATAAAAAAAAAAGGTTGTAAATAATATATATCAATTAATATCACTCCTATTTCCTTGTATTTTGATATAATTTGATAAAATTCAGTAAATTATAGATAAATACGAATTATGTATTTTATAATTAAATTTTTAAAGATAGAAACACTAAAAAATTTATTAAACAGATGAAAAATAAAATATCTATAATTATCCCATGTAAAAATGAGAGGTTAAGTCTTAGTTCTGTACTAAAAGAATTAAAAAAAATCAAGTTAGTAGATGAAATTATAATAGTTGTTGATAGTAAAAAAGATAATTCAATAGATGTTATCAAAAAAAATAAATGTAAATATATAATTCAAAAAAAAAAAGGATATGGCTCTGCAATAATAGAAGGTTTTAAAAAAGCTAAAAATGAGTATGGGTGTATATTCAATGCTGATCATTCATTTAAACCTAATTATTTAAAAAAATTGCATGCACTTTCAAAAAACAATGATTTTGTATTTGGGACACGATACAAAGGAAATTCTGGAAGTGATGACGATAGCATATTAACTTATGTTGGGAATCAAATTTTCTCTTTCATCTGCAAAAATTTTCTTAATATAAAATTATCAGATGTCTTATTTACATATGTTCTGTGTAATACAAAAAAATTCAATTCTATTAAGTTTAAAAGTATTGATTTTAGACTCTGTATAGAGCTTCCTTACAATGTAAGTAAAGGATCATTTAGATATACAGAAGTTCCAATGTTTGAAAGGAAAAGATTAGCAGGTGAAAAAAAAGTGAATGAGTTTAAGGACGGTCTTTTAATTTCATTTGAAATAGTTAAGTGTTTCTTAGATAGATTAAAATTAATCTAAATTATTTTTCCTCAATAAAATTTTTAACGTATTTTTTAAGAGATGTATTTCCAAATTTTTTAAAAACTTTATTAGATAAATTTAAACTTGCTAATGCCGATGCATATCTTTCTCCTTTTCTAGGAGGTAAATATTTAATTTTAGATTTAAATAATTGAGCAACTTCTATGATTGTAAAATTTTTTTTACTGGAAATACTATAATGCCTACATTTATTTTTTCTCCAAGCTTCAAAACAAATTTTAATAGTATCAGATATATGTGTAAATTTTCTAGATTGTGTTCCTGGTTTTACAATTGGAAGAGGTTTTTTCTTTTTATAATGTTCTTCAAATATGCCAATTACTGTTGCCATATCACCTTTGCATATTTGATTTGGACCATATACGTTGTAAAAGTATATAACCTCATATTTCATCTTAAACCATTTCTTTAAATTATCTAATAGTTCTAGATTTTTTGATTTTGTAAATGCATATGGGGACAAGTTTTCATCTTTTCCTTTATTACCTAATGATGCAGATGTTGCAGAATAAATAAGTTTAATATTATTGGTTAAACAAAAATTAAAAACTGCATGAGACCCAACTGAATTTGACTCTAAACACTGACTCATTTTTAAAAAACTTTGGTATATCCTTGCAAATTCTCCAAAATGGAAAATTGCATTAATATTTTTTTTTTTCTTTTCTAGTATTTGTGAAATGTTCTTTGTTTTGCCTTTGATATAATGAATTCTTCTATTTATTATGTGGTTTTTTTTGGTTCCTGAGGAATAATCATCAATACTGATGACTCTATACTTAGTTTTTTTCAAAAAATAATTGATTAAATTAGAGCCTACAAAACCTGCACCTCCAGTTACAACTATATATTTTCCCATTTTTATTTTTTGGTTATAAAAGATTTATATGTTTCTAAAATTTCTTTTTTAAAATTAATCTTTGCTTTCCATCCATACTGTCTGGCTAATGATACATCAAGTACTTTTCTTGGCGTACCATTAGGTTTTGAAAGATCATATTCAATTTTAATTTTTTTTCTCGGCACTAAAACTTTCAAGAACATTTCAGCATATTTTTTTATAGAATAATCTACACCACTTCCTATATTTATTAATGAATGTTTAGTTTTAATATTCATAAAATGAATACATGCATTTGCAATTTCATATACATAAAGTATTTCTCTTCTTGCTTTTCCATCTCCCCATAAAATTAACTTTTTTTTATTTTTAACTTTAATTTCATGTATTTTTCTTATCAACGAAGGGATAAAGTGTGATTTTAAAGGATGGTAATTATCATTTGGCCCAAAGGTATTTGTTGGCATCAAACATTTGTAGTTGGTCTTATATTGATCATTATAACTTTCACACATTTTAATCCCTGCTATTTTAGCAATAGCATAAGAGTCATTAGTCTCTTCTAATTTACCATCTAATAAATAATTTTCTTTGATTGGTTGTTTAGATAATCTTGGATAAATGCAACTAGAACCAAGAAAAATTAAATTTTTGACTCCACATTTAAAAGCTGAATGAATTAGATTAGTTTGTATCATTAAATTCTCATAAATAAATTCCGCTTTATATTTTTTATTAGAATAAATCCCTCCAACTTTAGCTGCTGTTATAAAAATAAAATCAGGTTTTTTTTTTTTAAGAAACTCATTAACTTTTTTTTGATCTATAAGGTTGAGTTCTTTTTTTGATGCTGTTATTAAATTATAATAACCCTTTTCTTTTAATTTCTTTAATATAGCACTTCCAACAAGTCCCTTATGTCCTGCTATATATATTTTAGATTTTTTACCAATCATTTCTCAAGATTTAGCAATTCGGACTTTACCATTTCTTTTACTAAAGCTTTAATGTCTGTTTTTGCTTTCCAATTTAATTTTTTTCTTGCTTTTTTTGCATTTCCTAGAAGCGTGTCAACTTCTAACGGTCTATAATATTCTTTACTACAGGCTACAATACATTTTCCATTTCTTGTATAACACTTGGAATTTATTCCGCTGCCTTTCCATTGAAATTCTATATTTAATTCCTTTAAAACTAGGTCTACAAATTGTTTAACTGTATATTGTTTGCCTGTTGCGATTACGAAATCATCTGGACTTTTTTGTTGTAATATTTTCCACATTGCCTCAACATAATCTTTAGCATGCCCCCAGTCCCTTTTAGCTTCAATGTTTCCTAGATACAATTTTTTTTGTAAGTTTTTTTTGATCTTACATAGCCCAATTACTATTTTTCTAGTAACAAAAGTTTCTCCTCTTCTTGGGCTTTCATGATTAAATAAAATTCCATTTGAAGCAAAAATTTTATACGCCTCTCTATAGTTTACTGTAATCCAGTGTGCATATACTTTTGCTACACCATATGGACTCCTAGGATAAAATGGTGTTTTTTCATTTTGAGGGGTTTCAGCAACTTTACCAAACATTTCTGAAGTGCCTGCTTGATAAAATTTTATGATTTTTTCATAACCATGGAATTTAATTGCTTCTAATATTCTTAATGCTCCAACAGCATCAGCATTTGCTGTATATTCTGGTACTTCAAATGAAACTGCTACATGTGATTGTGCCGCTAAATTATAAATTTCTGTAGGTTTAATTTTTTTAATTAACGATGAAACAGAAATTGAGTCAGTAATATCACCATAATGTAGAGTAAACTTTTTATTTTTTTCAAACGGATCTTGGTAAATATGATCTACCCTTCCAGTATTAAATGATGAAGATCTTCTTTTAACGCCATGGACTTTATATCCCTTTTTAATTAAAAATTCAGATAAGTATGATCCATCTTGACCTGTTACACCGAATATAAGAGCAATTTTTTTATTTAACACTACCTGATACTATATAGTTTTTTTATAAATATAGTCAAAAGATTTTCTCAAAGGCATTTTAATTTTATAAACTTTTTGAAAACCATTTATTTTCAAATAATGATGAATATCTGAATATTTGTAATTTTTCTTAATCATATTATCGTAATGATGCTCAAAATATATAAATTTGATTTTTTTAATTTCTTGTTCTAAGCCTTTTAAAACTTCAAATTCATATCCTTCAGTATCTATTTTTAAAATATCAATATGATCAATTTTTTTTTCCTTAATAAAATCTCCAAGTTTAATTTGCAAAACTTTTGATTGATTAATTGTGTTTTGTTTATTTAAAAAAAAAAAAGATAATATTTTGTTTTTTCTTTTAAAGTAAGAAGAATTCTGATCTATAATATTAAAAGTTGAAGAATTACTATCTGGAAGTTCATAAAAAATTTTTTCCTTATTAGAGTTGCCGACACCAAAATTAAATATTTCTATGTTAACTAATTTAAATTTTTCTTTTATTTTTGTCAGACTCTTTTCAAGATTATTGAAAGTTTGCTTACTAGCTTCAAATGAATAAATATTTTTAACGCTAAAATGATTTAAAAAATCTAAAATTGTCTCTCCATTATGTGCTCCTACATCAAATAAAACAATAAATTTTTCTTTAAGATTCTTTTTAAAAAAATTAGTAATTTTCTTCTTATAAAAAAAATCTATAAGTCTAACAATCAAATTAAACAAAATTTTCATTTATTTTTTCTGTAGTAAATTTTGTAATTACCAATTTTTTTTAAGGTAATATCTTGATTATTACATTCCTTGTTTTGACTATCAATGAAACATTCATTTAAATTATTAATTTTGTTAAATATGGTAAAGTTCTTTTCTTCATCTCTATAAAAAGCATTTTTCAAGATATTATAGTCATATAAATTATACTCTTTATTAATTCTTATAATATTTCTCGTTGAAAAAATTACTAAAGTTAGTCCCAAAAGAAAATAAACTTTTAATTTTAATTTAGATTGGTTAATTAAAAATTTACTCATAAAAATAGAAACAGGGATAAATAATAGTAAAGCAATTAAATGATATCCTCCATACCTTAAAGTTGGATGAAAATAAAACCATTCAAAAGTTAAAATAAGCAAAATGAAATACAAAAAGTGAAATTTATATTGAATATTTTTTTTTTTATTTTTAGAATAAAATGTAAGAGTCATAACTAATAATAAAAATAATATCCCTAATAAAAAATCAGAAACTTTATTAAAAAAATATCTTTCAATCCAATTTGATAACCAATTAAAATTTTGAATATATATTTCTGGATTTTCAACACGATAGTTTGGACCAGCTCCTGCTTTCGACCACTGTTGGTACCAATTATTCATCATTTCAACTTCACTTAAAGGTATAGACCACGAGAAACTTTCAAAACATAGAAATTGCACAGGATATATCAAACACCCGCTATTAAAAAAATTGCTAATAACTATAAAAACGATCATTAATAAACACATGTATAAAGTTTTATTTTTTATGAAATAAATCAAGGACAATTTATTTTTAAAAAATAATAAAGAAAGCGGTATAAATAACAGAATATAAAGAACATAAAATGCCTTCAATGAAATTACTAGCGTGATAACTAAAATTAAATTTAAGTAATAACTTTCGTTCAATTTTTTTTTGAAATTATTTAATTGTAGGATTTCAATTATCAAAATTAAAATTAAAATCATTGCAGATCTATCTGTGCCATGTTCTGCTAATCTATAAAAGAATATGTTAACAAAGATTAATGACATTAGAGACAGGTATAAAACTGGGTCTGCCTTGTTGAAATTCAAATAATTTTTAATCTTATTTATGAATATCAGATTACTAAATCCTAAAAAAAAAACTGGTGAAATGTTTAGTAAAAAATAATTAGAATATGGAAGATTAAATAATGATGAAAAATAAAATATCGATGATGGAGTTCTAAATCCATGATTAAAATTACCTAGTCCTATGATATTTGAAAATTCAGTTATCAAATGGATATATGAAAAATGATAATACGAGAAATCATCATGATTTTTAGCAGACAAGATGAATAAAATTAATATAAAGAATATTATAAGTAAATATTTTACATCTTTTTTTATATAAATTATATTTCTATTAAAATAAAAATAAATAAATCCTGATATTACAATTACTGCATTAAAGATTTGCCCATGCGGAATGATAAAATAAGTTAAATATGAAATTATACTTAAAAAAAAAATTCCATAAATACCGATATAGCCAATTTCTATATCATTATTTTTTACAAAGAACTTATGGAATAATATTCCATATCCAACTATAGAAAATGTAATTAACCAATAATATAAGAGTAAGGTTACAATTGTTGGCATTTTATTAATTTATCATCTTTCAAGAAAACGAACCACTAATTTTGATAAAAAATAGTCATAGTTTTTTTTATAGTCCATATTATTTTTTTTATAAATACTTTGCATAAAATGATGAGCTTGAACACGTTTTAACCACCACTGTTTTGAGAATTTTTTTGTATTAGCCATAATTCCATCTTGAACCTCCCTATAAAAAGTTAAATAATCGTCAAGGATGTAATAATTTTTGTCAATTTTTTGCGAAAAAGAAGTTAATTTAAAGTCTATTTCGACATTTGGAAAATTTTTAAATAAGCTAATTTTTAAACATTCATCAAAAAAATTTCTTCGTAAACTAATTCCACTAGTGGGTATTGTAGTTGGCCAAATATATTTACTAAATCTTTTCTTTACTTTTAAAGCTTTAATTTTACTATTTTTGTAAAGTCTTGGAATATCAAATAAAACTTTTAATTTATCATCTTTAGCAAACACCTTTTCTATTGTTTTAATCTTTTTGGGCATAAAATAGTCATCACTATCTAATAGACAAATTAAATCACCAGATGAAATTCTGAAAGCATAAGTAAGTAGGTCTATTTGATTTTCTGCTCCTATTAAGCTGATTTTATCTTTAACTTCAATTTTTATATTTTTACTAAATTTTTTAAGAATTTTAAGTGAATTATCTGTTGACTTATTATCTATAACAATTATTTCTAAATTATCATAATCTTGCATCAGACAAGAATTAATGCACTCTTCAATATAACTCTCTTTGTTAAAATTAGAGACTAGTACTGAAACTTTTGTATTATTCATTAAGTTAATTTTTAACTAATCTTTTTTTTAAAAAGTAGTATAAAACGAAATATAAAAAAACATTCATTATTATCCCATACAATAAAATTTTGGTATTATTAAAGTTTTGATAAAAATTAATGAATACTATAAGGTTAAATATATTGATTAGATTTCCCACAAATGTATTTATAATTTTATGATTAATCATTTTAGAGTCCAGTAATATTGAATAAATCATTTGATGTAAGTGTTTTTGATCGGGTAGATGTATTTTTTTCTTTAAATTTGACCTTCTAATTATTGAAAATAAGTTTTCAAATGCTGGGTACCATAAGAAAAAACAAATCAAATACGGTGAAACTGACTCATTTTTGAGTGAAAACTCAATCATAAAATATGCCATATAAAATGATATTAAATAAGATCCAGAATCACCAAGAAAAATTTTTCCAAAAAAATTAAAAAAATAGATAACTGTTAAAAAGATCAGAAATATAATGATATTATCATTTATAACTAAACCATAGTTGTTTGATAAAACAATTAAAAAACTACATACTAAAATATAATAACCTATAAGAAGTGTGTTTAAACCATCTAAAAAATTACTTCCATTAACTAATACAAGAATACAAAAGGTCGTGAATATTATCGAGATAAATTTTTTTGATAACAAATCATTTAAAAAATCTACACGTAAATCATTTAAATTTAGATTCATAATTATCACAAAGCTCATAAATACCATTAACTGAAATACAATTCTTATAGCTGGAGATGAAATTTTATTATTATCTGAAAAAATACCTATCATTAATATTAGAAATCCAAATAAATTTAGTAAAGCCAAGTCTATAAAAAAAATTAATGAGCATACAAAAATTATAATACCTCCACATAAAGGAGGAGAATTAGAAATAGTTTTAATTAGTCTTTTATGCTCTGAATAACTTTTATCATCAATTAATATTCCTTTTTTACCAAAATAATTTAAAACTAAATACGCTATGATCAAACTTGAAATAAAAATTATAAATAGATTATCTATTTGTATCATATAAATCTTTTTAAAATAAAATTAATACTTAACATAATAGTAAAAAAAATTGAGTTTAAAAAATTTAACTTTAGATATTTATTATATAAAGTAAAAGCATCTCTTAGCTTTTGAATTACTGAGCTTGAAAGTGAATTTTCTGTTTTTCGCCATGAATATAAAACAGAATTTATGCCCATCATTCTAATACCTTTTTTTGATAATTTTAACCATAGCAGATAATCTTCTTTAGTTTTTAGATTTGAAAATTTATCTTTTTTTAACAATCTTTTACTTATCATAACCGATGAAAGACCTATATCACATGAGTATAACAAGTTTTTATAATTAATATTTCTTCGTGCTATAATTTTTTTTATGATTTTTTCTTTTGTATTTATAATTTGATATGAACTGAAACTAAATTCAATTTTATGTTTTTTTATAAATTTTAATTGTAGTTTTAATTTATCTTTATTCCAAACATCATCAGCATCTAAGAATGCTATAAAAGTACCATTCGCTTTTTTTATTCCGTTATTTCTTGAAAGTCCTGCACCTAAATTTTTATTATTTACTATGACTTTACTTTTTTTTATGATTTTAAGTTTATCTTTAACAAATTTTAAATCAGACTTATCTTCATCATCATAAACAACTATAGCTTCATAATTTTTATAAGATTGTTTTTTTAATGAGTTTATTGTTTTAAAAAAATATTTTCTTTTTTTATAAAATGGAATTATTACTGATATTAAATCTTTCATATTATAATTTCTAAACTATTTAAGGCCTGCCTCTTTTAAGTTTAGATAACCAGATACATATTTAGAACTTTTTTGAAGTCTGAATGGATTTTTTATTAAAAAAAATTCTTTACGAAAATTAATATCTTTGGTTGATGGATATTTGTATTCCAATACATCATTTCTTAAATGTATTTCTCTACCAAAATTAAAGTTTCCAAATATATCACTAACATTAATCTTAGTATCTACAGTTGCTCTATAGTTCTCACATTTACTTATAAAGTACTTTCTGTGGTATTTAATTCTTAATATTGGTTCCATTGGTTGTGAAACTCCATTAGTCAAAGTTAAAAAATTAATTTTTAGAAATTTTTTTAATTCACCAAAGTCCCTAAAATTACCCAGGTTTTCTATCTTTTTACTATTCATCATATTGTTTTTATATTTTGTTTCTAAATTTAAATTTATCTTTTTATCATTATACCATCTTAATCTTGTTTTTTTTCTAATTGAGACTCCACTTAAATTTTCTGATAATGATTCATGTAAAAAATTATCAAAATAAATTGAATTTACTATTCTTGAATCATAAGCTTTTTTAAAAAAATTTTTTTTTAAGTAATCATAGAAAATATAAGAATACCCTCTTTCTAGAATATATTTTCTTTCAAATCGTAATGGATTATCTAATTGTTTTTGCACCATACTCATTTCCATATAGTTTTTTTTCTACAATATTATTTATAAATTTATCTGTTATTTGTTTGCTTGATATTTCTAATTCATTATTTTCACCTACTAAATAATTGTAAAAATTAGTATTATTTTTAATCTTTAATTTAGACGGACCAAATTCTAACTTTTTGTTGAATACTGCTATATCGAGCTTAACTTTTTCTGAATTTAATTCATTCAATTCAATATTTGAAGAGTCCTTTACTGCTAAACCAATTTCTGTGTCAGATATCTTAATAATTTTAATTTTTCCAAGAGATTTTTCTCCTGCACTAAATCCTTTATCTCCAATTTTTTTTGCAATTAACAAATCTCCTCTAACCTCATTACCAGAAATATCCAAACAATCATTTTTTATATTTTCACATTGTATTTTACCAAAAGATAAAGTTCCACCATCAACATCTATTGCATCTGATAAAGAATTTTTAATGAATAGTTCATCAATATAAGTTTTAGAATTAATAATATTAATTGCATCTTCTGAGGATGAATTTAGTATTATAGTATTTATTATTCTATTTTTTGAATTAATTAAATTTATTCCCCCATAAAGAATTAACTGTTGCATGTTTGGAAATGATAAATTTTCTACAATTAAGTTATTTGATTGAAAACTACCATTATAGTGTATTAATGATCCCTTAGATTTTCCATAACCAATAATTCTAGAGGGGTTTTCTTTAGTTCCAATAAAATTAAGATTTCCTTCTGAAAATAAAATTGCGTTATTATGAAAATAAATAACATTATTTTCATCAAAAATAATATCCATATTTTTTGGTATATAGGTATTTTCTTTTATATGGATTTCTTCTTTTAAAGGATAATAAAAGTTATTTCTATTTTCTAATTTTACAACTTTATCAATCTTTTTAAATTCTTTAAATAATAAAGGTTTATAATTTCTTTGAGCACTATGAACATTGGTCAAATCTTTTAACAAAAAATTATCATTTAAATCATATAAAGTTACCTGCTTCTTAATATTTTTGCAGTTATTTAAAACATGAAAATCTCTACCTTGAATCCAAATATCTTTTTCTATATTTTTATCACAATATAACTTGACTTTAATCGGTACATTGATTGTTGTCGTGTCGTAATAAAGTTTATTTTTAGAAATAGACAATTTATATTCGTGTCTTAAGCTTTTTGAAAGATTATAATTTTCTGCATATTTAATTTTTGTCTTAATATACTCTGCTCTTGCATATAATCTTTTTTTATCAAAAATAAATGGAGCAATACCAATCCAATTTATTTTATCTACTTTTGAAAATTCTGCATAAATACTATTATTTATTTTATCTAGCTCATCATTATGTTTTTGAAAGAAACTATCTAGAAATTCTTTATTACTTATTTCTTTCAATGTTAAAAAATATGCTTTTATAAACTCTTCTCTAAGCTTTTTATCTTTTGTATAAAAAAACTTTAAAAACCATTCCTTATTATCGCAAATAAATGAACAGTTAGGTCTTTTTGAACCTAAAAAATCAAATATTAAAAAATTGCTAAATGATCCAGCTCCTACATGTGCGTCATATCCTATTGGTTCAAATTTTGCTGTTGTTGGATTGTAGTACAAATTAACACTTTTTGATAATGAACCATGATAACTCTCTAATAAGTCTGTTACAGCAAAATATTTTGCCCATTTTTTCCATGCAAAAGAGTCCTCATAGATAAAATCATTTTCTCTAAAACTGTTAATTATCGAATAAGCAGTGCCTAAAAGTTTGCTATTTTCTTTTTTCCAGTATTCTTCTGAGTGAGCTTCAAAAGAATGTTCTGGAAAAATTTCTGAAACTATTTCATCTGCATTTAAAATTGGGCCATATCTTTTAGTGTGTCTTTCTATAAGTTCTTTGCTCATACCTTCTTCAATTACATAAAGGCTTGGTTTTGAACCATTAATTGATAAATTTTTGAATAAATACTTAAGAGATATATTTCCTACCTCATTCTGAAGTTTATGAAATAAATATTCATAACTATAATTTCTTAAAAGAGGTTTTTGTAAATTGAATTCTTCTAGACCATAAATTCTTTTTTCTCCAATTACATCTACTTTATATGAGAGAGCATCTTTATCGTAGTGATGAAGTTTTCTTACACCTTTTGATCTAATCTTTATCCTAAAATTTTCACCTAAAACTTGAATTTGAGCTTTTGCCATTTTGTTAGTTATCTTTTTGTTATTTTCAGCTTTTCCATTTCTAATCAATCTTTGCCTTTCAATTAATAAAAGATTTTTTTGATCTATTGACAAATTCATTACATCTAAATTGTTACCCAATACTTTGGTTTTTAATCCTTGAGCTGAAACGATAAAATAACTTTTGATATCTTTAAAATCAAATCCAGTAGCTTTTTTTTGTTCTGCGTTTATCCTATTAAGAATTTTTTTTGGTGGGTACGTTTCACTTAATTGACTAGATTGATAAAAAATAATTATTAATACAAAAAAGAATAATTGAAGAATTAATAGAATAGAAGAAAAATTTTTAAAGTATAAGATTAATTTATTTATTAGATTAATCTTACTTTTATTAATAACTTTTTTTTTTCTTTTTATTAACATTGATTTGAGGCTCGGTCATATGCCATTATAATCATTCTATAATTTTAGAATTTGAATAAAGTGAAATCTCAACACCCTCGTTTGGTAGTTTTTCAGACATTCTTAGACATTCTAAATAAGATTTTTTATTTTTAAACTCTATCCAAAATACATGTTGAGAAATATTTTTTTCAAAAAATGATGATTTTAAATTCAAATAAGTTGTGTATTTTTCATATTTTTTTATAATTTCCTCTGCTGAAATTTTCTTATTAGTTATATTTACTTTTAATATATTATTACTACCATAGTTAATATTGTCTTTTTCTTTTCTCTTCTTGAATATAGACTGAATATATAAAATAAAAATTACTATTAGTGTGCTGGCTGTCGCTATTATAATTTGATTTGCTCCTGTAGCTATCCCTATAGCAACACAAAAAAACAAATATACTAATTCTTCAGGTTCTTTAATTGCAGCTCTAAATCTTACTATAGAAAGTGCACCTACTAACCCAAGAGACAATGCTAAAGAAAACTTTACTACACTTATAACCAAACATGTAATTACTGATAATGGAATAAATACATCAGAAAAATAATCTCTATTACTGAGACTTTGAGAATAAGCAACATAAGAGCGTTTAATTAAATAAGATAGTATAGCTGCTGCAATTAATGAAGTTACGAAGCTAGCTAAACTTATCTCAACTGACGAGTCTAAAAAAAGTTTTTCTACTAGCTTAAAATCAAATTTATTTTCTGAGTTTTCCATATTGAGTTATTTACAAATATCCTATTTTATTGAATATACAATATTTTTTATTTTAAACTAATTATGTTTTAAAAAATTAGCTTTTACTAATAAATTCATCTTATTTATCAAATCTCATTTAAATAGACTAATAATCTTGAATATACATCTCCCAAAGAAAATTATTAGTAAATCAAAAAAGTTTTGATTGTTGTCAAACCTAATTTTTAACTCCATAAGCAAAATATCAAAAAAATTTAATTTACTTGAAAAACCTCCATCTCTAAATTTACCTAAAACTTCTGTTCTTAAAGTTCTTCTTCCATAAAATTTTTTATTATTAATCAAACGATAAAAAAAATCATAATCATTAGAGTGTTTGTATTTAATATTGTAAAGCCCAATTTTATCATGAATTTTTTTTTTAATAAAAAAGCCTACTGAATGAGATGGATATATGTTGAATTTCCATCTTATCATTTCTGGTTTAAATCCAGAGTAAATTTTTTTTTTTAAAACAGTTCCAAATATATAATCTATTCGATTGTCTTGTTTAAAATATTTACTAACTCGTTTTAAAGCATTTTGGTAGAAAATATCATCAGAGTTTAGTATAGAAATAATTTTTCCATTTGCATTCCTGATGCCTTTATTCATTGCATCAAAGATACCTCTATCTTTTTCACTTATCCATAAGTCTATTTTTTTATCAAATTTTTTTATTATATCATGTGTTTTGTCTGTAGATTTATTGTCGATTATTATAACTTCATAATTTTTATAATTTTGTTTAAAAATACTTTTTAGACACCCCTCTAAATATTTATCTGAGTTGAATGTGGCAACTATTATTGAAAATAATGGTTTTTTAATTTTACCAATTGTTCGTAAACCGCCAGTTTTTTTACTTTTCATTAATTTTCTTTATTTTCAATAGATTAATACATTTCTAATTAAAAATTGATATAATTTATATTTAACAGTTTATAAATGAATAAAAAAATTTTGCATTTGAATTTTTCTGATGATGGGGGTGCTGCTATAGCGGTTATGAGAATTCATAATGCTTTAAAACAAAACAATTTTGAATCAAAAGTTTTAGTAGCTGAGAAACTAAACAAGTTTGATAATGTTTTTTGTAATCAAAATAACTTTGATAAATTTATTTGGAAACAAAAAAAAAAAATTTCTAGAAATTTAAAATTTCTATTTAAAACTAAAAATAAAAATACACATACTATTAGTTTTTTTAATTCTAACATTTTTGATCAAATAGATCATTTTAATCCTGACATTATAAATATTCATTGGATAGGAAATGAGTTTATAAGTTTAAAACAAATTTCAAAAATAAAAACACCCATAATTTGGACTCTGCACGACATGTGGTTATACACAGGCGCAGAACACTACACTTCAGATCAAAGATTTATTAATGGTTACTACAAAAATAATAGGGATAAACTGGAAAAAGGTTTTGATATTAATAGATGGGTCTGGAATAGAAAAAAAAAATACTTAAATAAGAATATTAAAATTATATCTACTTCTAATTGGCAACACCAGAATGCAAAAAAGAGTCTTTTACTCAAGGATAGGGATGTATTTAAAATACCTTTACCAATAGATACGAGTGTATGGAAACCAATTAACAAAAACGATGCTAAAAGTGTACTTGGTTGGAAAAATGATAAAATCTATTTTTTATTTGGATTCTCTGATTACGCAAGAAGAAATATTAAGGGTTTGGATATAGCTTTAAATTTATTTGATAAGTTTAATGAAGCAAATAATGGCAATTGTATTTTAAATATTTTTGGGGAAATAGATAAAAAATATATATCCAAAAACAATATTAATATTTTAGGAAATATAAATGATCAAACTAAATTAAGGACAATTTACTCTGGATCAAATTTACTATTAAATCCAAGTCGTCTTGAGTCGTTTGGTCAAATTGCTTTGGAGGCTCTTGCATGTGGCTTGCCGATATTAATAAATCAAAATACTGGTACAAATGATTTAATTTTATCTGATGAGATGGGATATAGTTTAGAAAATGAAATGAGTTCTAATTTTAACTCTTTACTAGAATGGTTTAATCAAAACTGCATAAATAATAACCAAGATTTTATACATAATAAAATAAAAGAAAATTTTTCTTATTCGAAAATAGCGAATGAATATAAAGAACTAGTAAATAAAATATTCTAAAATTTTTTTATTCTTTTAAATAATGTATTAATAGACATTCCATTTACTACAATATCGTTAAATATAATAAAATTATTTTCTGAAAGTTTATATTTTGGCTTCTATGCATATAAATAATTTCTTCATAAAATCGCTTTTAAATTTTCACTGTGCTTAAATAAAGTAAAATTTTTTGAATTTATTTTGACACGTAATCTTTTATCAAATAAATCTTTTTTATTTGTTGATAAATATTCATTAAATTTTCTTAAAAAATCTTCTTTATTGTCCGACTCATACATGAATCCATCTTTACCATTGTTTAGTAGTTCTGATGGTCCATTGGGACAATTGCTTGAAATAATATTTAAATTACAAAATGCTGCTTCAATTAATACAAAACCTGGATCCTCCCATAAAGAAGATAAAATAAAAGCTTTGGCATTTTTTAAATAACTATAAACATTATCTTGATAGCCTAAAAGTGAAACATTTTTATTTATTTTCAAATTATTTATTTGCTTTGTTAAACTTTCTTTTAGTTCACCCTCACCAAGTATTATTAATTTAATTGTATCATCTTTTTTAATCAACTCATAAAAGCAATCTATCAAAAAATGGTAGTTTTTTTGATGTGTTAGTCTCCCAATAGAGATGTAACAATTCTCCGTTTTTTCTTTTCTTTCTTTTTTGATTAAAGAAATAATTTTTTTAGGTGATATAATTGGATCTCTTAAAAGAATAATCTTATCTTCATCAATAATTTTTTCTTTTACCATATTTTTTTTTGTTTCAACGGTGGGAGAAGTTACTTTATAAATATTTTTGAAAGCAATTTTCCAGAAAAGTTTTCTTAAAAAATTTAGTTGTGGATATCCTGAAATTCTAAAAATTATTTTTGTATTAAGCTTAAACAATAACGATAAAAATAAGGGTAATGAAGTAATTAAATGAATAATCAAAAATTCAGGTGGATCATTTTTTAATAAATTTTTTAAAGAAAAAAAATATCTAAAAAATATATATATTGTAAGCAATCTACTTCTTAAATAACTAGGTTTTGGGAAATATTTTACTAATTTAGAATTTTTGAAATTAATCAAATTTATATTATTTTCTTTAAGCTTTTTTTCATATTCTGTAAATTCACCAAAAACATTAATCAAGCTCACATTATATAATTTTTTGTTATATTTTTTAAGTGAGATTGCTGAGTTAATTACCGCATCTACTGTTGCCACTTTTGAAAAAAAAGGACTCCAATAATAGATTTTTTTACTTTCCATTTATTTTATAAATTTAATTAAACCAAGTTGATAAAAATTTCTTATTATTCTTAAAAATGATAAAACCAAAACATAAATAATATTTTGTTTATTTTTAATTCTAATTCTACCTTCTTCAATAATGTGTTCAATCATGGTAATTTTTTGAGAAAAGCCTCCCATTTCATATTTACCAATTAGTTCAGTTTTTTTTGTGACAGTTCCTTTCATTTTTTTTTTTAATATCATTTTCATAAATAAATCATAATCTGCTGAGCATTTAAATTTTGTATCATATAAGCCTAACTTTTTTTGAGCATTATTTTTGATAAAAAAACCTGACGAATGAGCTGGGTAAAAATTAAAAGACCACTTAATTTTTTTTGGATTATATTTATACTTTATTTTATTTTTTTTGACTGTTCCAAATATGAAATCTAACTTTTTTTTTTTAAAATATTTACTAATTATTTTTAATGCATTTTCTGTGTATAAATCTCCTGAATTAATTATTCCAATAACATCTCCTCTGGCCAATTTGATCCCATCATTAAACCCATTATATATTCCTTGGTCATTCCTTGAAACCCAATAGTCAATTCTATTTTCATATTTTTTAATTAACTCAAGGCTTCCATCAGTTGAACCAGCATCAATTATTATATGTTCAAAATCTTTATTTTTCTGTCTTATTAAACTGTTGATAGTTTTTTCTAATTTAGATTTATTATTTTTAACTGTTGTTATTATTGAAAAAGATGGACTTTTGAATTTTATATTTTTTTTTAATCTTTTTCCTCCATGTTTAAAAGCTGACTTACTTTTAAAAAATTTAGAATTTTTATATTTTATAATCATAATTTAATTATTATCTAATGTTTTATTTTTCTCTAAAATACTTAATATCTAATTCTAATGCTTGTAATTTATCTGTTGTAGCAATCCTCTCTTTAAAATTTTTTTTAAGTTTATTAAATAAGTATGCATCGACTCTGGCTCTATTTATAAAAGATCTTTTTTTTTTAAAAAAATGCTTACCCTCTTTCATACTTATTCCAGAAATTATAATATTTGATTCTTTATTTTCATCCAGAGCAAGCAACAAAGTAAAAAAACCAGTTGACACACCAATATTTTTTTTAAATCTTAATAAAATCTTTGTAAAATGAACAATTTTTTTGAAAATATTATTTTCATAGAAATACTCTGCAATAAGAATTGAAAAGGAGTTTTTTACAAAAAATTTACTCTGAAAATTATTTATTTTTTTTGTTGTTTCAAATTTTCTATATCTAAATTTATGATTAAAATCATTTTTTAAATCCTTCTTACTTAACTGCCCTCTAATAACAAACCTGTTGGGTTTAGATTTTAAAATTTTTTTTCTTATCTCTTTATGTCTTAAATATATAGCTGCTCCTGTTATACAATTTACCTCAAATCCTTTTGTTTTTTTTAATTTATTCACTAAAGAAATTGCTCCATTCGCTAAATATGCCTTATAGATTTTAGAGGTAGGTATTTTTAAACCTTTTTTTGATCCAACAACTAAAATATCTTTATTGTTTGGAAACTGGCTTTTCATAATTCTTTATTACTTTTGATATTGCTTCTTCAGCTTGGATCGTATTCATTTGAAGGCCATTTTGATAATTAATCTTTAAAGTTTTACATAATCTATTTAAAATTGTTACTTTGGGTTTGTACACAATGTCAAAAATAAATAGTTTTTTTTTAGCAAATTGTAATAGCTTTTTATCTAAAGGAGTTTTTTTAACATAATTTTTTTTTAAATTGCTACCTAAAGGTGAGCAATTTATAAATAAGTCTATATCTTTAAAATCATTTAACTCAATATTTTTAGTTAACTTAATCCTTTTGTTGTGGAAGTTGTTTTTATTTTTTGAGGTAATAAGAAAAAAATGTGTTTTTTTAAAACTATCATATAAAACGTTAAATATTGCCAGTCCTGCCCCGCCTAGTCCATAAATCATAATTTTATTATAGTTTCTATTTCCAATACTCTTAAGTGCACCTTGAACATCAGTATTATAAGCAAATAATCTATTATTTTTTTTAATTATTAAATTGCTTGCTTTAGCTTTTTTAGTTAACAAGTCTCCAAATTCTGTGAATCTTAAAATTTTTTTTTTAAATGGCATGGTTATTGCTGATGCCAAGAAATATTTGTCCTTCTTAAGAGATTGAATTAATGAATTAAAATTTTGCGGTGCTATATCTAAAGGTCCCATTTTAATCCTTAAATTTTTGGATTTAAAATATTTTTTCCATAATGTAACAGACCTGGGCTTTGCTAACGGATGACCTATGATATAACAATTCATTAAATAATTTTTTTATCAAAAAGTTTTACTAATTTTTTTGATTTTTTTATTAAACTAGAAAACTGATTAAAATTAAGTGGTTGTAATGGATCAACCGCAGACTTTGCTGGATTAGGGTGTGTTTCGATTATTAAACCATCTGTTCCTGCAGCAATTGAAGCATATGATAAAGCAGGAACCCATGGTGCCCAGAAAGATGCATGACTAGGGTCTGATATAACTGGATAATTAACAATTTCTTTCAAGGCTGTAATTGCCTGAATATCTAAAATAAATCTGGATGTATCTCTATGAGTATGCGGAGCTGCTATACCCCTTTCACATAAAATTAATTTATTATTTCCTTCCAATAGTATATGTTCAGCTGCACCCAGCATATCTCTTAGACTTGCACCAAAATGTCTTTTTAGAATAATTGGTTTTTTTGTTTTAGCGACTTCCTTTAAAAGCTCTAAATTTTGCATATTTCTGGAGCCAATTTGTAAAATGTCTGCGGTATAACAAATTCTCTGTAAATATTTTATTTCTGTAACCTCAGTAACAATAGCTAATTTATGATATTTTTTAACTTCATCAAGCCAATTCATTCCATCACCCATTGTTTCTGAATATTGTTTTGATCGATAAGGAAAAGTTAATGGTTTAAAAGCATGACCTCTTAAAATGCCAATTTTATTTTTCTTTAGAAGCTTTCCTACTTTAAAAATTAATTCTCTACTTTCAACTCCATTTGGTCCCGCAATAATTGGTAAAGTTTTTTTTCCAAAAAAAATATCGTTATTAATTTTTACTACTATTTTTTTTTTGGATGTAATTTTTGGTATTTTATATCTTAAATCATCTAATGTAATATCTTTTGTTGGCTGTTTATTAGATAAATTTTTTACAAAATTATTTTTCATTTTTTCCCAATATACTTTGTTTTGATTTTATATATTTTATATCTTCTCTTTTATAATTTTTATACACTGAGTGTAATATTTCAAGTACATGTAAATTTTTTTGTAACTCTAAATCTTTACTAGAATTACTATTACTCTTACTTAAAAATTCAGCTAAAATCTTATAATGTCCATTTCCCATAGCGCCATAGATACCTTTTTTATTTGAAAACGACTCACTTTTTCTTTTATCTATTACTGACTCGTGCTTAGGGTAACTTTTATATTCATTCAAACTAACACCTGAAACTTCAAGCCTTTTATTTTCTAACACAACATTTATACTGCTCTCGTAGTTTTTATCTGCCCTAGTAGTTGCTACTAATGAGGAAATAATTCCATTTTTATGTTTCATGTTTAAAATAGCAAAATCCTCTGCCTCTAATTTTTTTTTATTAAAACTTAATATAGAATTAAATTTTACAACATTTCCAAATAAATAGACCAGGGTATCTAATAAATGTATTGCTTGATTGGTTAAAACACCTCCATCTGAAGAAAATTTTCCATGCCAATTTGACTTGTAATATCTTTTTTCTCTACACCAATACATCTTGGCATCGACATAAAAAATTTTAGCAAAATTTTTTCCTAAAATTTCGTTTTTTAGGTTTTGAATAGCTGTATTATATCTATTTTGAAAAACAACCCAGCATTTTTTATTTGTTTGTTTAGAAATTTTAATTAATTTTTTAGCATTATTTAAATTCAAAACCATCGGCTTTTCAATCAATACATTTATCTTATTTTCAATTAAAAATTTTGCATATTTAAAATGCAAATGTGATGGTGTGGCTATAAATGCATGACTAATCTTATTTTTATGTAAACTATCTTTATTTATAAAATTTAAAAATAAGTTTTTATTAACTAGCTTTTTGTTTTCATCATAAATAAATATTTTTTTTACATCTTTATTTCTTTTCAATATTTTGAAATAATATTTTCCAGCTGAACCAAATCCTATAATTAAAATATTCATTAAAAAAAATACTTTACTGTCTTAGATAAAAATCGTTTTTGTATAATTGATAGATTATTATTAATTGTAATTTTTGAGGAAATTGAATTACTTTCGCTATAATTGGTAAGGAACTTATCTGTTACTTTCGAATTTATTCCACTCCCATCGAATCCTATATTTTTAATTAATGATTTTGATGGATATATAAATCTTTTATTTTTTATTAAATTAAATTTCATAAATCTTAAAGACCAAATTTTGTTAAAACTTTTTGCTAATTTATCAATTTTTAACATCAGTTTGTCTTCAATTCTATTCTTTGTAAATTTATGTTTTCTATAATCAATCCAGTCTTTTGATTTAATACACCACCCCCAAGGTATAAAATATTTAAAAATTAAATTTTTCAATATTTTATTTGAGTTAAATAAATTATGGATTTTGGGTATTTGATAACAACAAATTCCTGCGATATCGTCTTGATTTAACCTATTTAAATTTTTAAAAACATATTTAAAAAGCTCTTTTCTTGGGATGCAATCATCTTCTAAAACTAAAATATAATCATATTTTTTAGATAATATGTCTAATCCACTAGTTATAGATTTTGCTAACCCTTTATTTTTTTTTGAAATATAAATGTTTTTATTTATTGACTTATTAAAATAATGATCCTGAATGATTTGTTTAATTTCTTTTTGTATAATCTTATCATCTTTATTTTTAGGCCCGTCTAAAAAAATATTAATTCTATCTATTTTTTGGTTTTCAAGAGAAATTAAAACTCTTCTTAAATGAGAGGGTCTATTATAAGCAAAAAGTGCAATACAAAAATTTTTTTTAAGTTTCAATATTATCCTACCACTCTGTCTTTGTTTAATTTTTCTTTTTTTAAAAGTTTCATTACTAGATCGGCTAATTTAAGATCATTTGAGTCGTGAATATCAATTCCGGTATAAGGGTCATTATTAATAATAAAATAATTTTTTTTACCAATTCTTTTACCTTTTCTCCATAAAAATGACCTTGCAGCTAATGCAAGTCCTGTATCTTCTCTATAAATTTTATTTCCAATTTGCCTCGAAGTGTAATTCTTCATCCAGGGGGAAACTTTTTTAAATGTATTATTTTTTTTATGCCAAAAATGCTTATACATTTCATTTACAGAAAATGCACTGTCATAATTGTCATTTTTTTTTAAAATACTTACTGCTTTTTTTATCCATGAAATTTTTCTGAATAAATTAGTACATGTTAAGAAAACACATATATCAAATTTTGTATTATAGTGATCCTCTAAGCTTAAAAGTGAGTTTTGTAATGTTGCTTCTGTAGTTGTTCTATCTTTTGAAAAATTTTTATCTCTTAAAAAAGGGACTTCGGCACCATATTTTTTTGCTACTTTGGCAATCTTTAAAGAGTCTGTTGAAACACAAATTTTATCACATACACCACTTTTAATTGCTGCGATGATTGGAAAATAAATAAGTGGTTTATTATTTACTTTTTGAATATTCTTACTTTTTAACCCTTTTGATCCACCTCTTGCAGGTATTATGCAAATTACTTTTTTCATTATATTAAAAAATTATTCTATCTTTTTTAAAGGATTTAATATTGCTAAAGCCTCCATTTGTCATCCCTGAAATCAATTCACTTTTTAAAATATCAAAAATATCAGAAACACCTTTTGACCCATTACATATTAATCCATGCATAGCTGGCCTTCCTACTGCCACAAAATTGGCTCCCAAACACATATATTTAATCACATCACTACCTTTTCTAACTGCTCCATCAATAATTATTATCTTATTTTTTAAATTTATTTTTTTTTTAACATTAATAATAGCCTCTACAGGTGTAATTCCAGAATTAAACATTCTACCTCCATGATTAGAGATCCATATTCCATCTGCACCATACTTTAAAGCTAGCCTGCAATCTTCTACAGTTAAAATCCCTTTTGGTATTACAGGTAAACTTGTATTATTTTTTATAAAACGTATTAAGCCCCAGTCATAGTTCAATGCATATTCTGGGTTTGGTGAAACAGGATTTGTTCTACCTCCATATTTTCTTGCATCATATCGCGACTCTCTATCTAAATATCTATGAGATCTTGTATTCGCATCTATACAAACTGATATGGCTATACAATTATTTTTTTCAGCATCTTTGATTTGATTCAAGATCCATCTTTTATTTCCAAAAGGAAAGATTGTCCATCCTGTAATTTTTTTTTTATCTTTAGATATATCTTTTAAGCTCATTCTTCCTTGGGTTCCAAAAAAATTAATTACATCTATCTTATTGGCACCTCTGACAGTTTCAATTTCACCATTTTTATGAAACTGAGTCTGATGACCCATGGGTGCAAGAATTAAGGGGGTTGGAGTTATCTTGCCAAAGAAGTTAGATTTTAAATTTACTTTTTTGATTTTGTTTAAGTATCTAGGTAAAATCTTTATATTATTTAAATCATCAAAATTCTTATTTAAAGTATATTCATCTTCAGCACCAGATTGAAGCCAATTAAACTTTTTCCATAAAATTTTTTTTTTAGCAAAATCCTCTGCTTCTCTTAAAGTTGTAAAAAATTTGGTTTTCATTTAATTAAAAAAATATATTATTTAAATTAGATTATGTTATTTAGATAATAATACATAATATATATATATTGAATTAGTTCAAATTATAATATTTTAAAAAAATATTTAAGTATTTAAAGAGAGAAAAGGACAAATAGGTGAAAAAAAATTTTAAAAAATTTCTAAAATTAAATACAAAATATAACTTTTCTTCCTTTCCAAAAAAAATTCTCATAGTAGATAGAGAAAGAGATTTTCAATCAATCTTTAATTCAATATTTGCAATTGCTCTAGGAGCTGTATCAAAAAAAAATTCAATTATACTCTCAAGAAAAAAAGAATTAAAGTCAGTAAAAATTTTTCAAAGTTTTGGGTTTACTAACTATATTTTTCCTAAAGAATTTTTAATAGGTCCATACAGTGTAATTGTTTTATTAAAAACTATTTATTTAACCCTAATCACTATTTTTAAAATTAAACTTTATGGTTTTGAATTTTTCATAAGAAAATTTACCATCAATAATATTCCATTTGGAGATTTAATTTATGATTATTATAAACGTTTTGATAAAAAATTTTTAAATTTAAGAATAGATTTTAAATTTATAAAAATTCTATTTAAATCAATATTCAAAATATATTTATGTTTTAATATTATAAAAAAAAATGAAATTAATTTCATGATCGTTTCATCTGCTGTCTATGCTACTTATTCAGGAATAATGTCAAGAATTGGTATTTACCAAAAAATTAAAGTCATAGAGCCTCATCTGACAAAAGATCTTTTAGGCCTATCATACTTAGTTTATAATCCCAAAAAAAAATTATATTTTACATCTGATAGTGCTACATATTCAAATCTAAAAAAAAATTTCTATAAAGTTACTAAAAATTTAGCAATAAAAGATTTAGATAACTTTTTAGATAACAGATATAGTGGAAAGATAAAAACAACTTATACTACTCCCCACGATATAAAAAATTTAAAAAAATATAATATTAAATTAACCAAAAAAAAATTACTTAAAAAGTTTGGTTTTGATGAAAATCAAATTAAAAAAATTGTTGTAATTTCACCTCATGCATTTTCTGATACTACTTACAATGATGGAAGAATACATTTCATAGACTATTATCATCATTTTTTAGAAACTATAAAATATGTTTCAAGTATTAATTCTAAAAAAATTTTATGGTTAGTTAGATCTCACCCTTCATCTAGTATGTATGGTGAAAATGGTATTGTAGAGAAAATAACGGAAAGATATTCTAATAAATATATAAAAGTCTGTCCAAAAATTAGTAGTAAAGATTTGATAAAAATTTGTGATCATGCAGTTACTTGTACTGGAAGAATTTCTTTAGAATTTGCTGCAGCAGGTAAAAGATCAATAATGGGTGGTATAAATGATTTATCTTCATTTAACCTATTTAAAACATCTAGTAATAAAAAAAATTATTTTTTAACACTTAAAAATATTTTAAAAATTAACAAACTTAATGACCATAAAAAAAATCAAGCAAAAAAATTATTATTTTTTCTTGAAACACTTAAACCAAATATAGTTTTGCCTGAAAGCGAAATTATCGATAAAAAAGTCCTTAAAAAATATCAAAAAAAATTTGATTTTATTTCAACAACATTACTTAATAATCTTAAAAAGAAAAATTTTTACAATGATAGATTTTTTAAGACTTTAGTTAATAAAATTAAAGATGATAAAGATTTTTTTAAGTATTAATTACATGTATTTTTTGACTATTTTAACAAGCTGTGCGGGGGTGAGAAAATCTTTGTTATCAAAACTATTGTATGAATAATTTGGTTTAACTTTACTAAATTTACTATATTTTTGATGTAATTTTTTATTCAAAGGGTCTACAATTACAAATAAATTTCTCAATTTATAAGTATTTAAAGAGTCTATACTAGAGATCATTTCTTCGTGTAATTTTTCTCCTGGCCTTATTCCTATTATATCTATTTTATTTTTTTTACTGATTGCCTTCGCAAGATCTATGACATTATAACTTTTAAGTTTTGGGACAAATAGTTCTCCACCATGCATATTTTTTAGACAATCTATAGATAAATCTATAGCTTGATCTAATTCAATATTAAATCTAGTCATTCTTTTATCGGTAATTTCAAAATTCTCATTTTTTTTGTATCTATCTATTAATAAGGGCATAATAGAACCTCTGCTAAACATTACATTTCCATATCTTAATACTGAAAACTTAATATTATTTTTTCCAATTATATTATTTGCAGATATAAATAGTTTATCAGCACATAACTTAGTCGCTCCGTATAAATTTATAGGTGACGATGCTTTATCAGTAGACAAAGCAATAACTTTTTCAACAGATTTATTTAAACATGCTTCAATTAAATTCTGCGATCCCATCACATTCGTTTTTATTGTTTCAAATGGATTATATTCAGATGTAACAACCTGCTTTAAAGCTGCAGCATGTATTACATAATTAACACCATCTAAAGCTCTTTCAAGTCTTTGACCATCTCTGATATCCCCAATAAAAAATCTGATGACTTTCAGTTTCTTTGGTTCTATTTCTTGAGACATTTCAAACTGTTTAAGCTCATCACGACTAAAAATTATTATCTTTTTTATATCATCAAAGTTTTTTAATATTTTTTTTAGAAAAGCTCTGCCAAACGATCCTGTTCCTCCAGTAACCAAGATTGTTTTGTTTTTTAAAAAAGACATTCTATTTTAATTTTTTTTGTTAGATATAATTCTCTGTGTGTATCACTTTCAGCTAATTTTCATATTACTTTTTTTTCTTAAAAAATAACTTTATTGAGTTAATAATGTAATTTTGTTCGTTATTTTTTAAACCATAAAAAATGGGAAGACTAATAGTTTCGTTATAGTATCTTTCTGTATTATGCCCTATGTACTTGTCATCAAAAATTTTAAACTTATAAATTGGAATGTAGTGGTATTGTAAAATAATATTTTTACTTTTCATATATTGAATGAATGAGTCTTTTTTTTTATTGTTAAAATTTTTTATATTAATTAAATACAAATGATATGCTGAAAAATTTTTTTTAGAATAAACTGGCTTAGATATATCTTTTATTTGTCTTAATTCTTGATCATACTTTAATGCAACTTTTTTTCTATATGTTAAAAATAGTTTTATTTTTTTCAATTGACTTAGCCCAAGAGCACATTGAAAATCATTCAATCTAAAATTTAAACCTAGTTGTAACACATCATATTTCCAGTGTTTTTTTGTATCTCTTGATATTCCTAAAGACCTAAATTTTTTTATTCTTTGGTCAATTTTTTTGGAATTAGTTGTTACTATTCCACCTTCTCCTGTAGTTATTGTCTTCAATGGATGTAAGGAAAAAGTTGCAATATCAGAATTTTTGCATGAGCCTATTTTGTAATTTTTATCTTTCAACTTGTATTCTGCACCTAAAGCATGGCAAGCATCTTCAATTATAAAGCATTTTAATTTTTTTTTAAGATCACCAAAATTTTGTGCGTTCTCAGGGTATCCACCGTTGTACATTAAAACTATTGCCTTAACTTTTTTTAAATTGAACTTTTTACAACAATTCGCTACATCTTCTGGTGTCATTTGTCCTGTACTCTTATTAACATCAGCTAAAAAAACTTTTGCCCCTAAAAGTTTGGCAATGTTGTACGAAGCTACGAAAGTCATTGATGGCATAATAATTACATCACCTTTTTTTATGCCTATAGAAAGCATTGCTAAGCATAATGCAGATGTGCCGCTATTACAAACAGAGGCATACCGTGCTTTAAAATATTTTTTTAATGCATTTTCAAATTTTTGAACTATTTTTCCTGTAGTAATAATTTTATTTTTAAGTGCTCTTGAGACAGCTTTAACATCATCATTATTTATAAATTGTTTACCGTAAGGAATTATTTTCATTTTATTTTTATCATTTTATTTTAAATAATGACTCTGCTTTTTTCCAGGTTTCTTTGTCATCAATATCAATTGTTTTTCCAATTGGCATGCAAAAGGCTATAGACTTTTCAAAAATATTTTTAGATTTTAACCAAGTTTTTGCTTTAGCCCAATAAAATTGACCAGCATCATGAAAACTGGGCTTAAATACTTGTGTATTTTTTGAGGATTTTTCAAAAAAATTTAAGATAATTTTTTTTTTGTTGCTTAAAGTAAATGATCGTTCAATAGGGTGCTCATACTTTAAAACTGGTAGAACAAACTTATTGGTATTTTTTTTTAATATTTTTAAAGTTTCTAATAAAGTTTTTTTTTCTAAAAAGACTGCACATGGATATATGCAGCAAATATTATCACTCAAATTAAAATTAAAACTATTTATACAAGAGTTAATTGCACTTATTGTTGTTGCTTTATCATTTGAGTATTTATTTTTTCTTTTATGTAAATTAATATTTTTTTTTTCAACAATTTTCAGCACTTTTTCACTATTGGAAGAAACTATAATTTTATCAAATATATTTGATTTTATAATCTTTTCTATAGTCCATAAAAGTATGGGTTTCCCATGGAATTTTTTTATATTTTTTTGAAAAATACGTTTACTACCAATTCTTGCTGGAATTATGGCTATGTTCATAAAAATGTTCCAAGATAAGGCAAGTGTTTTATTGCGTAAATTTCCTTATCAAAAAATTTTTGGCTTTGAAAGATCAGAACTTTTAAATTCATTTTGATAGCTTGCTGATTAGAGCAGATATTTTTTTATCATTTACATTAATTTTTTTGATAATTTTTGCTGCTTCAATTGGGGCATATTTAAAAGCAACCCTTAGAATATCCATCCAATACTTATTATTTAGACTTCTTACTTTTTGAATGTTTGATATTATTTTTTTATGAGACATAAGTATTATAATAATTTAAATATTAAAATATGAAATTAAAAAATAATAATTTTACTTTATTTAACAACTCTGGGCCTTCAATTATAATAGCGGAGATATCTGGTAACCATAATGGTAATAAAAGACTTTTTTTAAATTTAATTAAATCGGCGTTCAAAAATGGTGCCGATATGGTAAAAATTCAGACATATGAGCCAAGCGACATAACTCTGAATAAAAAAAGCCCTATATTTAAAATAAATAAAGGAATATGGAAAAACAGATATTTGTGGGATTTATATAAAAAAGCGCATACTCCTTACAGTTGGCACTATGATGCCTTTAAGTATGCTAAAAAAAATAAAAAAATTTTATTTAGCAGTCCATTTAGTACTAAAGCTGTAGATTTTCTAGAAAAATTTAATGTGCCAATTTATAAAATTGCTTCTTTTGAAATAACAGATCTGAAACTTGTTGACTATATTGCAAGAACAAAAAAGCCTGTAATATTATCGACTGGAATGGCATCTTATAAAGAAGTTAATCAAGCAATTGCAACTATAGAAAAATATCACTCTAAAATAATTATTTTGCATTGTGTGTCTGGATACCCAACAGATTTAAAAGATACTAACTTAAAAAAATTAAAAGAAATTCAAAAAAAATACAGTAAATACTCAATAGGTGTTTCAGATCATACTAATGAAATAACATCTTCAGTGGCCTCCTCTATATTAGGTGCTTCTGTAATTGAAAAACATTATAAAATTAATAATAATTTATTAACAACAGACTCGAAATTCTCAATTACACCCAATCAACTTAGAGATTTAAAAAAGAAGATTAAAGATTTATGGCTTAGTTTAAATAGAGGAAAAAACACAAAGATTGAGAATGTGTCAAAAAAAATGAGAAGATCTATTTTTGCAAAAAAATCAATAAAAAAAGATGAAATAATTACAAAAAAAAATATAGAAACCTTTAGACCAAAGGTTGGTATTTGCGCATCAAAATATTTCAAAATATTGGGGAAAAAAGCTAGGAAGAATATTAAAGAAGGATCCCCAATAAAAATGAGAATGCTTAGTTAAATTAATTTTTTTAAGTATTCTTTTATAGAAATGTTCCAGTTGTTTTTAATTGTTTTTGGCAAGTCCTTTTTTTTATGAAGTGATTTTTTTATTTTTTTTTGCTTTTTTAATTTAAAATCATTATTAATTATTTTTAATAATTTTTGAGAAAAAAACTTATCCATTTCTAATCTAAGTAATTTATATGATTTTTTAAAAGTCATATTTTTTATCTGAATATTTATTTTTTTTTGAAATAATATATCCCCAGCATCAACCTTAGAAATAACTCGATGTATTGTAATGCCATGAGGTGTTTTATTTACCCAGGACCAATAATTTGGGTGGGCACCTCTATTGTAAGGCAAATAAGAAATATGAAGGTTTACCAGCTTATTGTAATATTTTTTTATAAAAAAGTTATTAACTATCTCTCTGTAACCATACAAAACTATAAGATCAAATTCGTCGAGGTTTTTATTAATATTTATTTTTTTTTTAAAAGTGAAAATAAATTTTTTTTTATTTTTTATATAATCATAAAATTTTGTTGTTTTTTTATCATATCCAAAAATGATTATTTTTTTTTCCATATCAATTCTTAAAAATTTTTTTCAGTGCATAAATCAAGCCAATTGAGCTATTAGTACTGGTCAGCTACACGCATTACTGCGCTTCCACATCCAGCCTATCAACG
>Ga0209425_10001242_pt1 | contig 29719 bp, 32 predicted proteins | sample COG_05_FD_184749 | JGI IMG/M metagenome (GOLD analysis project Ga0209425, IMG submission 184749) | Pelagic Microbial community sample from North Sea - COGITO 998_met_05 (SPAdes) (version 2) | ecosystem: Environmental > Aquatic > Marine > Neritic zone/Coastal water | place: Helgoland, sampling...
CTTTATTGATTTTTTGATGGATATTTTTAGCATTGAATTTATTTGCTTTATATAAATCTGTAAATTTTATTTTCATATATTTATTGTAGATATTATATTTTTAACTTAAATCATAGGATTAATAATTACACATAGCTCCAATATATTTATCAATTAAAGTTATTTATTTTTTTTAAGATTGACTTGTTTTAAGTATATTTTTTTGATTTGATCTGACCAATTAGACCTGAAGCCAAGACTTTTATCATCTATAAATAAATCATAAGACGGTTTGCCGAATATTAGTCGATCATATTTAACATTCCATTTTTTTAGTTGTTTTTGTGTAAATTCATATCCTTGTTTTTTTGCTTTATTAATATTATCAAAGTTTCTACCCATATATCTTGCTGTGTGAATCTTAATTATATGCCCTCTTAATTTGAGTTCATTAATTATGTTTATATTTTTTTTTATAGGTTTAGATTTTTTATAATTAGATTTTTCTGTTTTACAAATCACATTATCAATATCAAAACAAAAGGTTTTTTTTTTCATTAAATTAAATAATCTTTATTTCTTATTGCGGTCACAAATGCTTTTTACAAAAACATGCATTACTGCCTGAAAAATATCTTCTGAAATTCCATAATCATTAATTTTAACATGTATATGAACATCTGAATTCTTTTTTAAATATCCACCATCAAATGCTGATAATCCAATAATTTTATTATTATTTTTTTTAGCAAATTTTATTAACTCAACAATATTTTTTGAATTTCCTGATGAACTAATTATTACAAATAAATCTTTTTTACTTACCAAAGACTCTGCCTGATATGCTAATGATTTTTCATAACCAAGATCATTTGATATTGCCATTATAGATTCTACATTCGACGAAAGGCTGATGACTTTTGGTTTTAAATTAGTAAAAAATTTTACATTCTTAATGAAATCACAAATAAAATGATTAGAAACTGCTGCAGATCCACCATTTCCAGCTACTAAAATTTTAAGATTATTTCTTATTTTTTTTTCTATTAGTAAAGAAGCTTCAAATAAAACATTTTTGTTTAATTCTAGAAATGTTTTGTTAAGTTTTTTTTGGTAATTTAATAAAATTGTATTAAATTTTGTATTATTATTTTTCATTTTTTATTCTTTAATAGCATATTTTTATTTAAATATATTAAAATGATTTTATTTATACCAATACTCATCTAGTTTAATATCAAGTTTATTTTTTACATTTTTTCTATCCAAGCTATTAGGTAAAAAATCTATTGGTTCTTTTTGTTTTACGTACTTTTTATTTATTAATGTAACTTCTAGGTTTGATGGAAACTCATAACTATTAACTTTTGTTTTTTTTTTCCAATTATTAGGGTGAATATGACAAACATCAAAAAATTGTGTTAATTTTTCAATTGAAGATCTAATTACATTATATACTAGTGGGTTTCCCAAGTATTCTAGTGAATGAAATTCAATAATTAGTATTTTCATTTTTTTTAAATTTTCCTCTGTAATTGAACTTATTACTTCATATTCACTCCCTTCTATATCCATCTGTAAAATGAAATTTTTTTCATTAGGATCTAAAATTTTTTCATCAATCCAATCATTTACATTCCAGCTATTTTTTGATGTGTAAGATTTAATAAATTTTTTATCGAATACTAAATTTTTATTTTTCACATCAAAGTTAACAGAGTGATCTGCCAAAAATGATTTAATATTTCTATCTAGTAGGTTTATCTCAAATGAGCTTTGATCGCCAACACCTGCAGAAAAGCAATACTTAACATCATCTAAAATGTCAGGCATAAGATAACCACCATCAGAGTTTCCTCCTATTCTAATTAGTTTGTGGCCGACATGATACGGTTTGAACAATTTAATTATTTCTAATAATTCTTTATTGCTAATATTTTTGTAAAAGCAAATATTTTGTCTTAACAAAATTTGTTTTATTATATTTTTAAAAAATAAAATCATTTTATAATTTTTTTTATAAAGTTATTTAATAATTTTTTTACTTTATTAATGAAGTTATTCTTTGATCTAAAAAAATTTTCTAATAATTTATAATAATCAAAATTTTCATTAATCTCATCTGGGAGTTTAAAGTTTTTCTTTTTACTAATTTTAGTTTTATAAATAATATTTAAAAAATGTTCAGGATGTGATTGGGTGGAATCTATATCAAATCCATTGTTATTAACTAAACTGACATTTGGTGAAATACACAGTCCATTATTTATAAATATTTGAGCATACCAAAAAACTGCCCAAGTATTAATATTCTTATTCTTATTTCTGAGTATTTGACTGAAGTAATTTATTTTTCCATTTAAATTAAATTTATTTATTTTTTCAAAATTATTATCAAAATATTTAACCAGTTTTTTTGGATTTTTTTCAAAAAATTTCCATCTATTTTTCCAAGTTGCCCATCCCCAACAATTCATAATACTTGAAAAAAAAATATCATATTGGTTTTTTATATTTATATTGTAAGTCCACCCCCCAACATGCCAAATTTTTTTATTTTTACTATATTTGAATAAACAGTTATTCATAAATGTTAGAAAATTTTCTCCTATATCTAAATCATCTTCTAGTACGATTATTTTATCATATTTTTTAAAAACTTCATTTATCCCTTTTATAATATTTGTTCCATTTCCTAAATTTTTACTTCTAATGATTATTCTTTTTTTCTTAAACCCTTTTATGTTCTTTAAATATTCTCTTACTCTATTTACTTTTTTAATTTCATTTGTATTTTTTGCTGCATCACTAAAAAAAAAAATATCTGTTTTTTTTGATAAATCATTTTTTTTAAGTTTCTCAATTGCTCTTTTAAGTTTTTTAAAACGTATATATGTAAAAAACGCCACTGGCGCACAATCATTTTTCATTTAGTAATTTTTTTTAATACTTGTTCATATGAGTTAATTGGAAAATAGTAATTAGTTAGTGCATACCTAATTCCTTTTTTTATTGGCGCCCCTCTATGAATAAGACTTCCATCGAATAGAATTAAAGAGCCAGCCTTAGCTTCTATAGTTATTAATTTTTCCTTATTTAAAATTTTTAAATCCTCATTAGAAAATCTTGTGTTTGGATATCCTTTTCTTAATTTGACTGAAATATTAAGAGTATTTAAAAATTTGTTGCTGTTAACGATTAGTTGAAATGGACCATTTTCACTACTCACATCTGTCAAATATAACATAGCTTTAAATTGTGGATAATACGCATCTTTATGCCATCCACTTCCTGAGCCTAAATTATTTGTTTTATAAGATAGTTTGTTAGCCATTGTAAACCCAACTTTAATTTTAAATGTGGTATACGCATCTCCTATGTTTTGAATTAAGTCATTGCAAAAAAAATTATATATTTCATTAGATAGTTTCTCAGCAAAAAATATCCTTTGGTCTGACTTCGTATTATCTTCTACAATTTCATCTGGGTCATTAATGATTTTATCATCTATAATTTTTATAAATTTTTCGCAATGATCTTTATCTACAAAATTATTAATTACACAATATCCATCAGATTGAATTTTTTTTAAAAGTTTAACTTCTTCAAAAGATAATTTTTTTTTTGTTTTCTCTTCTTTTTTAAATTTATCGAGTCTGTATTTTATTATTGATAATGGAAATTTTAATATTTTGATCATATTGGAATAAATCATTATTTATCTTTTATAATTTCGATATAATTATCAAAATAAACTCTATCTAGATTATAAAATAAACCTAAAATTCTAAATGATACCCTAAATAAAGACTTAATAAAAAATCGTATTAATAAATTAATTTTTTTAGAATTCTCAAATCTTTTCATTTCACCATATAATAACTGACGTATAGCAGCATGACCATGAAGTATTTTTTCAAATTTATGAATTTTAAAACCAACTTTTTCAAATTCATTTTTTATGCCATAACTTGTAAGTCTTCTAAAATCATAAGGAATTTCATGTTCGGCAGTAATAAACGGCATTGTAATTATAGCTGTCCCCTTAATTTTAAGAACTCTAAAAATTTCATATTTCAATAAGTTAAAATCTTCAACGTGCTCTAAGACTTCTGTGCATAAAATAATATCAATACTTGCATCTTCAAAGGGTATATTGTTACCATCATAAAAAATATCTGGATTTTTATCCTTAATTATCCTTCCACTTTTCTCAACATCAATTCCTATAAAATCATTATATTTACTAAAATATTTTTTATATTTATTTTTCCCACACCCAATATCTAAAATTTTTTTATTTTTTGTAGTTTTACTATAATTTATAATCTTTTTATCTATTTCTTGAATTATCATACAAAAAATTTCTTTATAGTAAAATAAATTTCGTACTTAATATATCTCATTGTATAGAAGGCATTTTCTAACAAATTTATTAAAACCAATTTTGTGAATGAGGGTCTTATTTCTATTAATAAACAAATATATTTGTAAAAAGAAGAAAAATTTTTAATATGATTAGAAATTGGTTTCCTCAAATTTTTCTTTAAAGATATTTTATGAGAGTCCAGTTTTCTATCTAATTCAGATAAGTCTATTTTACCATCATAATTTTCGCCGTTTTCATAGTAAATATTTTTTATAAATTTTCTAAACTTTGGTAATTGATACACTTCCGACATTAAATACTTTGTTTTTTTTTTATTTATTTTAAACTTTTTATAATTCTTTATTGAATAAATTATTTTTTTATAAATCTCAGTTTCTGATTTATAGTAAATAGAATTTGTTTTATCTAAATAGTCTGAGCCACCACCTTTTAAATATTTATAATATATAACAGGTAGATTGCATAAAAGTGCTTCATGAATAACTCTCGAAGCCCCTTCTTTTCTAACAGGAAGTATAAAAATTTTACTTAAATTATAAAAATTACAGATTTGTTCTTTAGTTAAACTATATTTATAATTAAACGTATTAATTGGTAAAATAGTAAAATATTTCCTATGTTTTTTATCAATGTAATGATTGTAATCTTCTATAAGTTTCTTATAGCTTTTTTTTGACCCATAAAACTCTTTATCATCTGGCATTGGAATAATTATTAAAAAGCTACACAAAAAATTTTTTTTATAAATCTTGTTTGCTGCTATAAATAATTCTTTAAGATTTTTCCAGTGCACTGGTCTAAGAATTGAAATGACGTCATATATTTTTGTCATTTTTTTTTGCTGAAAGATTTTATCAATAAAATTTCTATTACAAAAATCTACGATCTTATTGTTTTTAGGGTTTTTGAAACTTAATGTTGTTTTACCAGCTAAGTGATAGTCTATAAAAGGAATATCATTTTCATTGTGACCATACCAGCTCCAGTGCATTAGTAAAAAGTATTTTTTTTTCAGCAATTTGAGCTCATTTTTATAGATTGATTGAGCAAATTTTTTTTGAAAAAAATCCTTCTCATTTCTATTGAATGCCACTATTCCCTTTGAGGTGTAATTGTTTTTTTTTAAGACGTAAACCATTTTACATAAATTTAATTTTTTTTATGAAATTCTTTTTTAAGTTCTTGATATTCTTTTATTTTTTGTTTCATAAAAAAATATGCCATCTTAGACTTAAATGCCATTCCTTTTGGTGTTAATAAATATGTGTAATTAATTTTTTTTTTATTTTTTTTAAAATTTTTAAACTTTACCCAACCTTTATCTTTAAGAGCTTTTAGACAATAATTCAATTTACCAACACTAAAACCTAAATCAGTGGCAAGATCTCTCTGACTTTTTTCTGGTTCAGAGTTGATTTTTCTTAAAACATTAAATTCATCAAAATTATTATTATCTTTGTTCATTTATTGAACACCATATCGTTCAACTATTGAACTGTAAAGTTAAAAACTAATTTTTAGCTCTATAGATCATGTTATAAGTCATTCGGATGAGGTAATTTAATCAAATCATATAATTCTTCCTTACTGATATTTTAAAAAAAGATATATTTAGATAGTTTGACAACTTTTTAGTTATATATCTAATGAACTTAATCATTATTTTAGTTTTACTAAATTTTTCTCGTAATTTATAGAAATTACTTTATAATTGAAACATCCCTTTGATAAGGGTATTAATCCTACAAAATGCCATCATTAAATAAAACTAGGTTACATGATAAATTATATCTTAAATCAAATCGTTACAAAAAACCTAAGGAAGCTTTTAAACTATTATATAAAATTTTAAAAAAAAGATTATTCAAAAAAAAAAATTATAAATTACTTGATATAGGTTGTGCCAATGGTGAATTACTTTTCTTTCTTCATCAAAAATTTAATAATATTGAGTTTCATGGAGCAGATGTGCGTGGCGACTTGATTAAATTGGCAAAAAAAAAATGTTCCTCAGATATTTATTTTAAAAAACTTGACTATAATCAAAAACAAAATTTTAATAGAAAATTTGATATAATTATTTGTAGTGGAGTAATCAGTATTTTTGATAATCTTGATAATTTCTTTAATAATATAAAAAAAAATATGAAGAAAAATTCAATTTTATTTCTTTTTAGCAATTTTAATGATTATGACTTTGATTTTATTTCAGCATACAGAGATTTAAATTCTAAAAATATTAATTATGAATCAGGTTGGAATATCTGGAGTATAAAAACAATAAAAAAATATTTTAAAAAACAAAAAATTATTAAACATCCTTTTAATATTAATTTTGATGTTAAACAAAATAAAAAAGATTTGCTCAGAAGTTGGACAATAAAAATAAATAATAAAAGATACTTTACAAATGCTTTATGTTTAATCATGAAACAAATGTGGTTAGAAATAAAATAAATATTTTTCTAATAATCTCTTATTAGATTGAGTTTTATTTTCTCTTTTTAAGATTTAAGTACCCAAGACTGAAAAAAATTATTTCTAGTAGCTAATTCACTGTCATTTTGAGTTTTTTAATTTATTTTTTGAGTTCCTTTTAAGTTTAACATTAATTTAGATGAGCTTAGATGAATAATTTTTAGAAAAAGTAAGTAAATTAAAACTTATTAAACTAGTGAATGAGATTGTAAATTATTTTCTCTTGAATAAGTCTATTACACTACGTAAAAGCATAATAATATAAATTTAATTTTATTTAATGAAAAAAAAAAATATTCTAATTACTGGTGGTTTAGGATTACTTGGATTTAATCTTTTCAATTACCTGAATGAAAAAAAATATAATGTATTTATTTTAGATAAAAACTCTAATGTTTATAAAAAACTAAAATTACAAAATAATCAAAAAATAATTATAGGAAACTATTTAGATTTCAATTTAATTAAAAAAATAATCAAAAAAAAAAAAATTAATATAATATTTCATTTAGGAGCAATTACTCAAGTGCTGGAAGGTATTAAATATCCACGTGAAACTTTTGAAAATAATATTCAAGGTACTGTAAATATTCTAGAGATGGTCAGAAAAATAAATAAAAATATTATTATTATTTTTTCTTCAACTGACAAAGCATATGGTGAGTTAAATAGTAAAGGATATAAAGAAAATGATTTTTTAAAAGCAAAATTTCCCTATGACCTTTCAAAATCTTGTGCAGATTTAATATGTCAATCCTATTCTAAATTTTATCAATTAAAAATTGGTATAATAAGATGTGGCAATATTTTTGGTAAATTTGATTTTAACGATAATAGAATTATTCCTGAAACTATAAAAGCAATTTTGAAAAAGAAAAATATTGCACTTCGATCTAGTGGTAATCTCAAAAGAGATTACTTATATGTAAATGATGCAGCTGAAGCTTATTTTTTATTAATGAAAAAAATTATAAGAAAAAAAGATGGATTGCATATTTATAATGTTGGCTCAAAGTATAATTTTACTGTAAAGGAAATAGTAAATAAAATTATAAAGTTTTCTTTATCAAATAAAACTAAAGTTATTATAAAAAATAATTCAAAATTTGAAATAAAATCGCAAAAGCTTAATTATTCAAAAATTATAAAAGAACTTAAATGGAAACAAAGATATTCTTTTAATTATTCTATAAATGAAACTTTTAACTGGTATAAAAATAATTTAAAGCTATTCCACTAAAGTCAATGAAAAAACAAATAATCAAATGAATAAAAATCTTACAATATGTTTATTCATTCTTGATCGTCATGATTTCACATTAAGATTTTTGAGATATTATAATAAATTAAAATTACAGTATCCACTTATAATTGGTGATGGGTCAAAAAATCATCTAAATTCTAGAATTAAAGATGAAATAAAAAAAAATAGCAATATTAAATATTTTAAATTTCTTAATGAATATGACAAAAAGAAGAAAGAATATAATCAGAATAAGTTTTATCACAGAATTTTGTTTTGTTTAAAAAAAGTAAAAACAAAATATGTAAAATTTATCTCTGACGATGATTTTATTATCAAATATTCTACTGAAAAATGCATCAATTATTTAGAAAAAAATAAATCTTTTGATGGTGCTGGTGGATCTATTTTGGATTATACAATAGATAAAAAATACTATGGTAAAATAGATAATATGAAAACTGTGTATGAAATTAAAAATTTTAAATCAAAAAATGTTGAGGAAAAATTAAATGAACTTTATTCCAATTGGTTTCATTCGTGGTATTTAATATTTAGGACAAAGAAAATATTAAAAATGTTCAAAATATCAGCCAGATATAATAATTTTGATAAAGATTACAAAGACCAGTTCCATGAGACAATTGTTCATATTTTTTTAAATATTAAATTTTTTAAAGATCCCATTATATTTCACGAAAGTCATAACGATCCTCACATCGGTGCTACACGAGGTGATGTTACGGAAAGACTATCAAATAAAGACTTTCTAGGGAATTTAGATATTTTTACAAAAAGTATCAATAAAGTGTGGAATTTTAAAAACAAGACATTTGTTAGAGATTTACATTTTCAAAACATACTTGCAAATGAGCTTAAAAGTTATAATAACAAAACTTACTACGGCATGAGAGATATATATCAACTAATAAAAACCAATGCGAAAACTAAATTTAAAAGAAAAAATTTTAAAAATTTTTTTAAAAAAATTAAAAATATTAAGCTTAAAAAAGAAATCGAGGAATATCAAAATTTTTTACTAAATAAATAAAAAAATTTGATTTGCAATAAAATGAAGTGTGTTATTTTAGCTGGTGGATTTGGCACAAGAATTTCTGAAGAGACAAAAATTAGACCAAAACCAATGATTAAAATTGGCGGATATCCTATACTGTGGCATATAATGAAAATTTACTCTTCTGCGGGTATAAATGATTTTATAATATGTACAGGTTACAAAAATAAAATTATTGAAAATTATTATAAAAAAGATTTTATTAAAAAGAAGTTAAATACAAAATTTTATTTTAATAAAAAAAATAAATGGAAAATAACTTGTGTTTACACAGGGAAAAAAAGCCAGACAGCTGGTAGATTGTTAAAATTAAAAAAGATACTTAAAAATGAAGAAAATTTTTTTTTAACATATGGTGATGGTTTGTCAGACATAAATATTAAAAAAACTTTAAATTTTTTTAATAAAAATAAAAAACTTTCCTTAGTTTCGGTTGTAAGACCTCCTGCCAGATTTGGGGAGGTTAAAATGAAAAATAATTTAGTGAAAAAATTTGTAGAAAAAATTGATAATAAAAACGTTTGGATAAATGGTGGTTTTTTTATTATGAATACAAAAATCTTAGATTTTATAAAAAAATCTAGTGAATCCTTGGAGTACGAACTCTTACCTAAACTAGTAAAAAAAAAACAGTTGATATGCTATAAACATTTAGGATTTTGGCAAGCAATGGATACATTAAGAGATAAAATTATTTTAGCAAAAAAATGGAAAAGTAAAAAACCAGATTGGAAAATCTGGAAATGAATATAAAAAAAACATTTATAAAAGATTTATATATTCTAACTCAATTAAAAAAATTAGATAACAGAGGTTTTTTTTCTAGAGTTTATTGCTCAAAATTTTTAAATAAAAAATTTAAAAAAGTTTGTCAAATTAATAAATCATTTTCAAAAAATAAATTTACACTTCGTGGTCTTCATTATCAAGCACATCCTTTAGAAGAAGATAAAATAATAATTTGTACTAAAGGTAGTATTTACGATGTTGCAGTCGATTTAAGAAAAAAATCTAAAACTTATGGAAAATGGAAATCAATAATTCTTTCTGAGAATGATAATAAAATGTTTTTGATACCCAAAGGTTTCGCGCACGGATTTTTAACTCTAAAAAATAATACTGAAGTATTATACTTAGTGTCTCAATATTATAATAAGGAAAAAGAAAGAGGATACATTTACAATGATCCAAATTTTTCAATAAAATGGCCATACAAACCAAAAATCCTATCTAATAAAGACAAAAGTTTACCATTTTTTAAGTTAAACAATTCAATATAGTTTGGATTTAAAATTGAAAAAAAAAGATAAAATTGAACATATAATCGTTACAGGGGCCACTGGTTTTATTGGTCAAAACCTTATACCTCTACTAATAAAAAAGAAATTTAAAGTTATAGCTATAGGAAGAAATATTAATAAAGCAAAAAAATTTAATTGGTTTTCTAAAGTCAAATTTATTAAATTAGATTACCACAAACAAAAAATAAATTTTGATTTAACAAAAAAAACTGGACTTATACACTTAGGTTGGCAAGGATTACCAAATTATAATTCAGACTTTCATCTAAAACAAAATTTACCTAAAAATTATGAATTTATCAAAAAATTAATTAATAAAGGTATTTATAAAATTTTTATTGCAGGCACGTGTTTTGAGTATGGTTTAAGAAATGGTGGTATCCCCCCAAATGCTAAGCCTGAACCAATTATACCTTATGCTATTGCTAAAAATAATTTGAGAAAAAAACTTATTTATCTTAATAAAAGTAAAAAATTTAAATTGCAATGGGCTAGGTTTTTTTATCTATATGGTATCGGTCAAAATCCAAAATCATTGATGGCATCCTTGGATTATTCTATTAAAAAAAAATTAAAAAAATTTAATTTAAGTCAAGGTAATCAATTAAGAGATTATTTAAATGTTAAAATTGCTGTAGAAAAAATCATTAAAATTTTTGAGTCAAAAAAAAAAGGTGTATTTAATATTTGCAGTGAGAAACCTATAAAAGTAAAAGACTTAGTTAATAATAGAATTAGAGTTAAAAAATCTAAAATAAAAGTTAATTATGGATTTTATCCTTATTCAAAGTATGAACCAATGGAATTTTGGGGTATAGATAGTTTCAATGAGCGATAATAAAAAATTTAAAAAAGATTGTGAAAGGGAAATTTCACAACAAGGAAAAAATTTAAAACTTCAAGCTTTGGCAAAAAAGTGGATTATTGACACAACAAAAACAAAATATTCATATCATTTCGAATGGATGGGCAGACCAATAATACAACATCCTCAAGATATAATAGGTATGCAGCAATTACTGTGGCAAGTAAAACCTGATTTAGTAATAGAAACTGGAATTGCTAGAGGTGGATCAATTATATTTTTGTCCAGTATCTTAGAGCTGATTGCACAAAGTGGTTTTAATAAAAATTCGATGGTTTTGGGAGTAGATATAGATATTAGGAAACATAATTTAAATGCAATTAAAAAACACCCATTATCAAAACGAGTAAAGATGATACAGGGGTCGAGCATAGATGAGAAAATTTTTACTAAGGTAAAGAATTTTTCCAAAAAATTTAAAAAAATACTTGTCTGTTTGGATAGTAATCATACTGAAAACCATGTTTTGAGGGAACTGGAAATGTATTCAACTTTAGTCACTAAAAATAGTTATTGTGTAGTATTTGATACTATTATAGCAGACATTCCAAACAATGAAAAAAGACCTTGGAATAAATTTAATAATCCTAAAACAGCAATTAAAAAATTTTTCAAAAAAATTAATACAAAAAAAATAAAAGCATCTAATGGACATATTATGAAATTTGAAATTGATAGAAAGATGGATAACCAACTACTTATAACATGTGCAAAGGGTGGATTTTTAAAAAGAAAATAAAAAAAAATTATTGAGTGTATTTTTAAAAAATTTAATCATTTATTTTATTTTATTAATGAGGAAAAATAGTTTTTAATTTTTAATTTAAAATTAATTTTTTTATTTTTCATATTCTAATTTAATTTGTTTATCAAAAACTCGGTAAACTTTGTCGCTAAAAGTTCTAAGAGTATTATATCTATGCGATATAATTATTAATGTTTGTTCTTTTTTAAGTTTGGTTGTTAACTTTTTAAGTATGTCAAATTCATTTTTTTCATCTAGTTTACTTGTGGCCTCATCTAATACAACTATTTCTGGATCTTTAACTAAGGACCTTGCTATACATATTCTTTGTCCTTGACCACCAGATAATTTCATAGCATTTTCACCAACTATTGTATTTAAACCATTAGGAGTTTTTTTTAAAAATTCATTTAAATTTGAAATTTCTAATACTTTTTCAAAAAAAATTTTATCTATTTCCTTTTCGTCTAATCCAAAAAGAATATTATTTTTTATTGTATCATTAAATAGAAATATATCTTGTGGAACATAGGAAATCATTTTATGCCAGCCCTTTAAATTATTTTCAATTTCAGAATTATTTACTGTTACCTTTCCTTTGCATGGTTTTAAAAAACCAAGTAATAAATTAGTAATAGTTGACTTTCCACCACCGCTTGGTCCATAAAATCCTATTATGTCTCCTTTTTTTATTTCTAAATTTATATCTTTAAGAATTGAGTCTTTTTGACCGTTATAATTAAATGATAAATTTTCTATTTTTATTTTTTCAAATGAGTTGTTTTTTTCTTTACTTTCTATTAAATTGTTATCTTGTGAATCATTTTTTCCTACTAAAAATAATTCATTTAAAACTTCATTGGCAGGAAAATAACTAGCATTTATGTTCTGAAAGTTTATCACTAATTTGTTAAATGATGGTATTAATTTTATGAGTGCTACAAAAAAAATTGAAATATTTTCTAGACTAATAATCAAATTTTTTTCTTGATTAATAAAGAATAAAACTACCACTAAGATTAATAAAAGTGCAATAACCTCATATGCTACCTTTGGAAAAAATCTTAATAAATTATTTTTTTTCTCGTACTTTGTAAATGTTGAAATTGTATGATCAAATTGATCTTTAAAAATTGACCTTCTATTTAAAATTACAACTTCTTTTAGTGATCGTAGAACATTTATCAGATTTTCCATAGAAACAGCTGCAGTTTTAGTTTTTACTTTTGAATAAAATATGAGCTTGTTCTTAGATAGTAAAATTATGATTGTAGCAATGGATAATAGAGTAGAAACTAATATTAAAGTGATTTTAAAATTAAAAATTAATAAAAATGAAAAAATGAAAAGAGAAAGAATTATGTCTGCAACCATAATATAACAAGATTGTAAGAATGTGATTATATAGCCTATTTGACCAATATTTCTAAGTTTTTCAGACAATTTGAACTCAGATAATTTTTGATAATCTATATAAATATAATTTGTATATAAAATTGAACTTAAATTATCTTGAACATTTTTTAAAAAAGATAGTTTAAAACTTTCAGCAAAAAATAAGACCACAGCCTTTAAAATAAAAAAGGAAAAAATTACAGTTAAAATTGTAGTGATCAACTGCATGTTACTTAATTTAAAACCTATTAAATTTTCCAAATATTGTATTAAAAAAATATTTGAAAAATCAAAACTTCCAAGTATTATTTTTACAATTGGTAGTATTGCAGCAATCCCTACCATTTCTAAAAATGATGTTATTATTGCAAAAAAAATAATTAAATTAAAATGTGTCTTCTTTTTTTTATCTAAAAATGAGAAAATTTTAAAAAATAGATTTATCATGTAATTTTCAACTTATGAGTTCTGCATTTTTACAAAATCTATATAAATAGACATTTGGGGATGAGTATTATCAAATTCTGTGGATTGCATTTCTTTAGACACTGAGCCATTTGGCTTAGATAGAATTATTTTAAAATTAGTAATATTATTTATTTTAGATGCATGATTAAAAAAACTTTCAATTTTATTTTCATCGAAATAATTTACATGTTCTGGTGGAATTTTATCATCAAGTGATTTCTGATTAGATGTAAGGGTTTCCATTACAAAATCATATTTAAAATTATTTTTTATTTTTTCATAAAAATCTTGATTTTCTTTATTAAAAAATCTAAGTTTATTTGTAAATATTTCTTGAGTTAAGTAATCGATTTGAGTTAAATTTTCTAAACTAATATTTCTTTCTTTAAACCATCGGTTACGCCAATTCCAATAATCATTCTTAAAAGAAGAAACATTAAATAAAAATTCTGAATCTGGGCATGAAATTCTTATAACTCCATCTTTTTTTAAAACTCTTACTGCGTCAACTAAAAAATCTTTAACTATTTTATCATTAAAGTGTTCTATCACATGTGATACATAAATATTATCAACTGAATTATCTTTAAAATTTAGTTTGTCACGAGTTAAATCATATTCATAATAATTATTATTATTATGAATATTGTTGAAAGTTTTATCTAAATTTATGAAGTTATCAAACGAAGTTTTGCCACTTCCAATATTTAAATTTATTTTATCACTTTTAGAAACTTTAATTTTTTTCTTTATTTTTACTATTTTATATCCAACTTTGCTAATAATGTTATTAATAATTAACTTTAAATTTTTTAACATTGATTTAATTTAATAAGCTACAATCATCACTATCAGGTTCTAAATTAATTTTTTTTAAAAGTTCAAACTCATCAAAGATATTATTTTTATTGTTCATTTTTTGAACAATATAGAGTTCAACTATTGAACTGTAAAGTAAAAATTATCTTTAGGCGTCGAGTTTATTTTACTAATCGCATCCTTTTTTTAACTAGTTTTTAAATTCTAATTTGCGCAATATTGAACAGTTTATAAATTTTTTTATATATTAAAAAATTTGAAATAAGCTCTTTTTTTCTATTTGTTAAAAATTTCAAGTCTGAACTAAAATTAACGATTCTTAGATTTGATCTTAAAACTTTTGATAATACAAAGGCAGCGGATGAATAATTAGTTATAACTAAAAATGGTAAGATTTTTATCTTTAAATAGTAAACCTCTAAAGGAACAGATAATTTAATAATTTTCAAATTAAGGTTTTTTGGTAAATCTTTTAAATTCTCTTTTCTATGAGATATATAATAAATTTTTTTTTTAGGAAAAAGTTTTTTTAATTTACGTATTTTATTAAAATATTCAATTTTGCTTTGTCCTTCTAAATATGAATGGATTTTTGAGCTTACAAAATGAATATCATTATTATATTTGAGTCCTTTTTTTTTAATCTTTTTTTTTAAATAATCATAATTATTCTCAATAATGTATTTTTTTGGTAAATTATTATTTTTATAAATTGTAAATAATTTTAAATCTTTATAATTTCTAAAAGAATTTTTTTTTATTATTAATGTAGATCCACCATCATCTAGTACAAACTGTCTTTCTGAATTTTTTAGAAAGCTTTTTTGAAATGTGTCATTATGCATATTTCCACTAATACAAATTTTATATTTCCCAGCTATAAATCTCTTAATATTTTTCAAGAAAATTAAGAACTTTATTTGACTACTACTTATAAAAATAATTTTTCTTTTAAATTTTAAAAAATTTTTAGTATTTATGGCTTGTTTAAATTCGTGATTATTTAAAAAAACAAATAATATTGGGTGTTTTGAGTTCACTAAACTCTTTTTGATATTTTCAAACTCATAAAAATTAATTAATTGAAGTGGTGATCTAATTACAATAATATTTTTACTAAATATAATATAGTAAATTAAATTTATTAAATTTTTCATTTACAACAATTAGAATTTATTTAACATTTGATTTTAGAACCTATATTCTTCCATTTTTTTCAATAGATCTTGCGTATTATTACTGTTGACCCAAACCTGCTTTTTTTTCCAAAAAAAATGGAGATATTTATTTGAAAGAAGAAACCTATAATTCCAAATCCTGGAATGATAAAATGCTAGGAGGAACGGTGCTTTAGAATAATGAAGCCAACACATTATTCCTCCAGAAGCTGGCAAGGAGAATGTACATTTTGACTTCAATAATAAATAGGCATCCTCAAATAAGCTAGTAGAAAAATCTTTATTAAAAAATATTTTAATATTTTTATTTAAGTGTTTTTGATTTTTTTTTATGATTTTCTTTACATAATTATTTCCTTTTTTGTCGGAGACTATTAGCAAATTTGCTTTTTTTTTTATTTTATAAAATTTTTGAATAAATAAAACTATATCCTCACCAGTCAATTCTCTTCGTTCATTTTTATCTTTATTATTTCTTATTATTAAACAATAGAAGATACGCCTACAGAAAAAATTTGTTTTTTTTGATGTATCTGACTTAAAGTTTTTCCATGAGATTAAATACTTTTTCATAAAATTGTCATTTTCCTTCTTTAAGAGACGATTTTGTATAAAGAAAATATAATGAAAATTTGAATCCCTACTTAGCGCAGCCTCTTTAAAAATTAAAAATTTTTTTTTATTATTTATTTCTTTCTTATTTATTTGATCCCATTTTCTTAATCTTAATTTTAATGTGCCCTTGTTAAGAATTTTTTTTGCCATTCTAAATTTTAAATCTAACCAGTAATTTCTTATTACTTTATCTGATTCTTCATGAATCTTTTTTTTAACTGATTTTCTTATTTCATTTTTTTTATAGATAATATAGATTTCTATTCTTTTCCCTTTCATTTGAAAATATTTTAAAAAAAAACAAAAAATAATAAAATCCCCAATAACTACTCCCTCTCTTTTTAAATCCCAGACGACTGATAATGTATTTCTCTCTTTACTTTTTAAGAATTTTTCGATTCTATATAATTCCATCATTTGAAATAAATAATTTTTAAATCTATCAATTCTTACTTGAAAATAAAAAAAAACTTTGAAAATAAATTTTGATATTGTCATATTAATTTTCTAAATTATATATATTCAAAGATTGTTTTACTGTTGGTACAAAAAAACCACTTTTAATTGCTCTATTACAATTTATTATAATGTTATTTTGATTATTTTTTGTATATTTAATCTTTTCTTTATTATTTACCCCTATTTTAATTTTTGAAATAATTTCTTTTAAGGAAATAGGTTGGATACTAGCTAAGTTCAAAATATAACTATTGTTCATTGATTTTTTAAGATAGGAATGAATTACTTTTGATAAATACTTTACATGTATTAAATTATTAAATTTTTTATTTCCATTAAATATCGTAATTTTCTGATTTTTCTTAAGTTTTTTTTTGATTTCTGAATAAAAATTATGTTCTGAATTTTTAGCTAAAATTGATGGTAATCGAAGAATTAAATACGAAATTTTATGCTTATTACACATTTTTTTAATATAAATCTCACTTTTAAGCTTTGAGAGACCATACTTATTTTTAGTTTGTAATTGTGAATCTTCTGAGATTTTACTAGCTACATTCTTTTTGTAGACTGACACAGAAGATAAAAAGACATATTTTTTAATATTATTTTCAATGCAAAAATTAATTATGTTCTTGGTAATTTTTATATTATTTTCATACAATTTTTTTTGATTGGAAAATCTTTCTGGTCTAAGGGAAGCTGCATGTAATATAAAATCAAAATTTTTAATTATTCTTATTTTATTTATTAAATTTTTTTTAAAAAGAAACTTGGGACTAATTTTTAAAGTAGATTTATTTTTATGGTAAGTTCCATAAATTCTATAATTTTTTCTATAATTATCCAGGAAATATTTTCCGACTACACTTGAAATGCCAAAAATAATTAAATTTTTTTTTTTTTTCAATTTTATTTTCCCATGCTTGAGAAATCTTTTTTTCTATGTTTTTCCAATGGAATAGTATTTTCCCAATTTCCTTTATCAATAATTTTTGCCACAGCTAGTGCTTGTTCTATGCAATCATCGATATCAACACTATATCTGTAACTTCCATTCCTTCCCACAGAGAAGAAATTTTCAGACATTTCATCATGATATTTCTTTGCTAATAATTGCTCTTTTTCTAATGGGAGTGGATAAAACTTTCCATTTTTTGACGGTATTTCAATCCCAATAAAAGTATTTTTAGACTTAAATTTAGAAAACTTTTTATATTCTACAATTCGTGTAAATGGTTCTGAGTTTGGGTAGTATAAGTAATAAACATCTTCAGGAAAACAATTTTCCATTGGTAAGACAATTTTTAAAAAATCTCTTCCGATATAATTTAATTCACCATAACAATTATCAAATATTTCATCTGGACTAATTGTTGAAATTATATAATCAAACTGATGATCTTCATTATTAATAGATACAATTTTTTTTTTAATATCTTTTATTTTGGCTATAGTATTAAAAAGTACTTTGGTGTGCTTTGTTGCTAAATCAAAATAATCATTGTATCCATTAAGTTTTATGGGATACGCTGAATAAGCTTCTAGATCGAATGCTTTTCTTTTACCTTTCTTTATTGGATCACCTTTTGTACTCCAGCCAAAATTAGTAAAAACTTTGTTATCATTAACCATCCACATTTTCTTGTTATAATTTTTAACAGATTTTTCATATAAAGTAGGACCTATTGAATTAAGCCAAAACTCTTCTAAATTTTTTGGTTCATTTTTTTTATTCTTATTTTTATCTAATTCTTTGTAGATTTCACTTTTATCTGGCATGTCCTCAATGTCATCATAACTTAATGGCATGCTATAAAAATTATTATCTTTTTCTACATAAGATAAATATTTATGATTACTGCAATCTCTTAATGGAACATATTTATTTAAAAAATCATATAAATTTTTATCTTTTGTAAGAAAATGTCTTGGTCCAAAAGTGAATGGATGCCCTCCCCAAAAATTGGTTCGAACACCAGCGCCTAGTGTATTTGAGCTTTCTACAATAGTGATATCAAATTTTTCCAACATGGATAATGTATGTGCACAAGCACATCCAGCAAAACCTCCACCCAATATTAATATTTTTTTCATAATTATATGATATTTTAGCTAGCGTTCATTTATTGAACAATATAGCGTTCAATGTTTGAACTGTAAAGAACTAAAGGTGTCATTTTTCTTTTATAAACAAAGTTTTATGTGTATATATATTGATTAATATATGTTTTTAAACTTTCAAAATAAATTAGAAACAAAAATTTCGGATGATTTTGCAAATAAAGGATACATAATTCAAAAAATTTCTGACTCAAAGTATTATAATGAACTTTTAGATCAAATTTATAAGATTTTTTTGAAAAAAATTAAACCTAAGAAATATATTAAAAATAAAACAGATTTTTTAAATAACATTCATAAATATGTTAATAAAAAAAATATAAATAATTTACGTTTGTCTGTGATTTCTGAAATAAATAAAAGTCAAAAATATAAAAAATTAGTCTATTTAATTGGTAAAGAGTTAATTGAATTAATCGTAGGTAATGAGTTGGCTGTTCAAAAAAATCTCAATCTATCTATTCAATTGCCTAAAGATGAAACCTCACTTTTAAATATTCATGCTGATAGTTTTTCTGGAGAAAGTCCATTTCAAGTAGTTTTATGGATTCCTTTAGTGGACGTTTACAAAACTAAAAGTATGTTTTTATTACCATTAAAAAAAAGTTTGAAAGCAATCAAAAATTTAAAAAATAGAAGTTTACAAACTATATATAAAAGAGAAAAAAAAAATATGAAGTGGTTAAATATTAAAAGTGGTGAAATTTTAATTTTTTCACCAAATATTTTGCACGGAAATACAATTAACAAAACCATGGAAACTAGAATATCCTTAAATATAAGATTTAAAGGTTTATTTACTCCTTACAATCAAGTTAAAGGTAATGACAGAAAACTTGGTTTTTTTTATACTCCTTTGAATTTAAAGAGTGCTTCTAAGATTGGAATGAAATTCAAATTTCCAAATATTTAAATATGAGAAATATTAAATATCTAAATGGATATATTTTTGTTAGGGAATTTTTTGAAATGTCATTACCAACTTCTACTCAACATTTAGTTATGAAAAAATATTGTGATGATTATGGTTATTTTTACAAACTTGCTGACCAAGAATTAATAATGAAAAACTCATTCATTACACTTAATTCATTGATTAAAAAAGTAAATGATGGTAGTGGAATTATAATGTGTAGTCTTCATATGTTACCGAAAGACAATACAAGAAAAAAATTTCTACTAAATATGATTAAAAAAAAAATACAAGTTCATTTTGTTTTTGAAAAATTTATTTTAAAAGACAATAATGATGTTAATAATTTAGAAAATTTTATAAAATTAAATAATATCATAAACAATTATGATTATAGAAATATCAATTTTTTAAAAAAAATTAAGGTTATAAATTAAATGAAAATTCTAGTTACAGGAGGTTGTGGTTACATAGGTACTTGTCTGGTTAATTTTTTATTAGATAAAGGACATGAGGTCCTTGTTATTGATGCACAATGGTTTGGTAACAAACTTAAGAAAAATAAGAAGCTAAAAATAATAAAAAAAAATCTAAGTCAAATTGAACAAATGAGTCTTAAAAATATAAATACAATTATTCATTTAGCTAACATTGCTAATGACCCTGCGGCAGAAATTGACTCAAAACTTACATGGGATACAAATGTGCTTTACACAAAAAAACTTTTAGACCATGCGATTAAACATAAAGTCAAAAAATTTATTTTTGCTAGCTCAGGAAGTGTTTATGGAATAAAAAGTGAGAGAAGAGTAACAGAAAATTTACCTCTACTACCTATTAGTGATTATAATAAATCTAAAATGATAGCTGAGCGTGTTTTGTTAAGCTACAAGTCTAAAATAAAAATTTTTTCAATTAGACCAGCTACAGTTTGTGGATATTCAAATAATATGAGACTGGATGTTGCGGTAAACATGCTTACGTTTCAGGCTTTATATAATAAAAAAATTACGGTATTTGGTGGAAATCAAATAAGACCTAATATCCATATTATGGATCTTTGTAGAGTATTTTATTTATTTGCTAGTAAGAATTTAAAACCTGGTTTTTACAATGCTGGTTTTGAGAATTTACGTATTATAGATATAGCAAAAAAAATTAAAAAACACACAGGCTGTAGTATAAAAGTGATCAATGAAACAAACGACCCAAGATCATATAGGCAAGATTCCTCAAAACTTAACAAAACAGGATTTAAAACAAATTATAATGTTGATTACGCAATAAAAGAATTGATTAATGCTTATAACAAAAAAAAATTAAAAAGGCTAAAAAGTTATTATCGAGTTAGTTTTATGAAAAAAAACTATTCAATATTTAAATCTAATTAATGAAAAATAATCATAAAAAGAATTGTAAATTAATAAGAGAAAAAATTCTTGAACTATCTAAAAAAGTAAGTGCTTTACATATTGGTGGCTCATTTTCATCTGTTGAATTAATTGAAAGAGTTTATTTTAAACTTAAGAAAAAGAATGACACTTTTATTTTATCAAAGGGCCACGCGGGAATTTTACTTTATGTTGTTCTCAATATTTTAGGTAAAATTGACAATAAAAATTTAAATCTGTATTGCAATAAAAAAGGTAAATTAGGTGTTCATCCCGACTATAAAAATTTTGGAATATCAGCTTCCACTGGTTCTCTTGGTCATGGACTTGGAATTGCCGCAGGTATGGCTTTAGGAGAATTAAATACTAAAAATAAAATTTTTGTATTAATTAGCGACGGCGAATTACATGAGGGGTCAGTTTGGGAGTCAATTTTATTTATATCTTCAAAAAAATTAAATAACATTATTCTTATAATTGATAACAATAATCTTCAAAGTTCAACAAAAACAACTGACACACACCCTTCTCTTTATCCTATTGATAAGAAACTTAAAGCTTTTGGATGGGATGTAAAAAATTGTGATGGACATAGCTCCAAAGAAATTGAAAAAAAAATTAATCTTAAATCAAAAAAACCTTTTGCCTTAGTTGCCAAAACAATCAAGGGATATCCTGTCAGTTTTATGAAAAATCAACCTGAATGGCATTACAGATCACCAAATAAAAAAGAGCTAGAAAAAGCTTTAAAAGAAATTTAAAAAATAATTATGAGAAATGTTTTTTCAAAAAAAATGTCTGAACTAGCAAATAAAGATAAAAACATTCATATTGTTGTTGCTGATATTTCTCCAGCAGGTGCAATGTTAGAATTCCAAAAAAAAAACCCAAATAGATTTTTAAATGTAGGAGTAGCTGAACAAACAATGATTGGTGTTTGTGCTGGGTTAGCAATGAAAAATAAAAAACCATTTGCTTATACTATCTCAACGTTTGCGCTTTATAGACCTTTTGAGATGATAAGGAATGATCTTTGTTATCAAAATTTACCTGTTACGGTCGTTGGAATGGGTGCAGGAACCATATATTCAGTTTTAGGAGCAACTCATTTAACTCAAGAAGATATTGCAATAGCTAGAGCTATTCCAAATTTCCAAGTTTTATCTCCTTGTGATCCAATGGAGTTGGAAGAATGTATTGAATTTTGTGTAAAAAAATCAAAAGCCCCAACGTATTTAAGAATTGGAAAATCAGGAGAAAAAAACTACACAATTAATGCAGATAAATGGAAATTTGGTAAGATTAGACAAATTACAAAAGGGAACAAAATATGTATTTTATCTTATGGACCTATTGTAGAAAAAGCTTTTAAAGTTAACAAAAAATTACCAAAAAATAAAAAATTATCTATTTATAGTTGTCATACATTAAAGCCCTTTGATGAGAATGGTTTAAAAAAAATATTTAAAAAATATAAAACAATAATAACTTTAGAAGATCACTCAAAAATTGGTGGATTAAAAGATATTGTTTTAAGCTTAAGTCATAAATACAATTATAAAGAAAACATTAAAAGTTTTGCTCTGCAAGATAAATTTTTTCATATTTATGGCTCACATGATGATTTGTTAAATGCACATGGTATTTCATCTGAAAAAATATATAACTTTGTTAAAAAAATTTTATAATTAAACCATTATGTATATTGATTTTATTAGTTCATTGCACAAATCTACAAAAAGAGATTATTTAGCAAGAGTAAATGACGAACAATTCCCTAAATATAAAGCTGCAAAATTAGCAAAAAAATGGGACTATCATTATTGGGATGGTAGCAGAAAAATAAATTATGGTGGTTACAAATATATAAAAGGAAGATGGAATAAAGTAATAAAAAAAATGATAAAATCTTATAATCTAAAAGATGATGCAAAAATTTTAGATGTAGGATGTGGAAAAGGTTTTTTTCTTGCTGACTTCAAAAATTTACTCCCTAATGGAAAATTTTATGGCTTAGATATATCTAGGTATGCAATAAAACAATCACATCCAAGTGTAAAGGATAAGCTCAAAATTAGCTGTGCATCAAAACTACCTTGGAGTAAAAATTATTTTGATCTCGTTGTGTCATTTAATACATTTCATAATCTTTATAATTTTGAATTAATAAAAGCACTTAAAGAATTTGAACGAGTGGGTAAAAAAAAATATTTATGTGTTGAGGCTTATAGAAATGAAAAAGAGAAGATGAATCTTTTGTATTGGCAAGTTACATGTGAAAGTTTTTGTACACCTAAAGAATGGGAATGGTGGTTTAATACATCAGGTTACACTGGGGATCACTCTTTTATATATTTTAAATGAAATTAAAAAAAAAAAAATTTAAAGCTGCAGTTTTATTTAAACTTAGAACAAAATTAAAAATTGTAGATTTGGAAATCCCAAAATTTTTAGATTATGGCCAAATCTTAGTCAAAGTCGCATATAGTGGAATTTGTGGATCTCAAATTGGTGAAATTGAAGGTATTAAAGGAAAGGATAAATATTTACCTCATTGTTTAGGTCATGAGGGAAGCGGAATAGTTTATGCTGTAGGGCCTGGAGTAACCAAGGTCAAAAAAGGTGATCGTGTTGTGATGCATTGGAAACCTTCAGAGGGAATTGACGCAAAGCCAATAAAATATAAAATGAATGGGAAGACAATCAACTCTGGTAAAATTACTACTTTTAACGAGTATGCCGTCCTATCCGAAAATAGAATTACCAAAATTCGAGATATTAAAATAAATTTAAGAGATGCTGCTTTGTTAGGGTGTACGTTAACTACTGCAATTGGTTTTCTAAATAATGATATAAAATTAAAATCTGGAGAAAGTATTTTAATTTGGGGTGCTGGACCTATTGGTCTAGCTTTAACAAAATTTTCAAAATACTTATTGGCAAACCCGATTTCCGTAGTCGACTTATCGGATAAAAAACTTAAGGAAGCAAAATCGATGGGTGCTGATAGATGTTTTAAATTTAAATCTAAAAAATCATTTAAAGATATTTATGAAAAAAACAAAGATTCAGATGTGGTTATTGATACAACTGGAAATGTAAATGTTATAGAAAAGTCATATGAAATGATAAATAATATTGGCAGACTTGGTTTGGTTGGGGTTCCTCATTATAAAAAAAAAATATCTATAAACCCTCTAGCAATTAATCTTGGAAAAAAATTTATTGGCTGTCATGGTGGAACAGATAATCCTCAAATAGATATTCCAAATTATATCCAATTAATCTTGAAGAAAAAAATTAGAGTAAATGATTTAATAGAAAAGGTTATTAAATTAAAAGATATAAATAAATATATTTCAAAAATTAAAAATAACCAAACCTCAAAAAAAATTTTGATAAAATTTTAAAAATTTAAAATACTTTTAAGATATTTTAAATATTCTACTTTATTAACTACTTTTTCATTTCCAAAAAATTGGCTGTGTAAGCCTGCATAAGTATTTCCAATAAAAGGGATTATTCTGTTCTGACAACCAACAATGTTCATTAAACTTGTTAGAACAAAAAAAGCGTCTCCACACCCCGTAGTGTCTACTGTTTTGTCTATAAAAGTTGGACAAAAATAATTCTTATCTAAGTAAATAAGGTTACTGCCCTCTTTACCCTTTGTGATTGATAGGGGGATTTTTTTAATTTTTGATAGTGAAGTAATATTATTTAAAACATTGGTTTTTTTCTTAAAACCTAATTTCCACTCTTTCTCATCCAAAGATAAATAAGAATAATTTTTATATTTGTTAAACAAATTAAACCCAAAATTAAGGGAATTTGATTGAACATTAATAAATTTTTTTATTTTTAACTTTTCAATAAATTCAACCAAATTTTTGTCAAATAAATCTATTCCATAATCACAAACTATCAAATTTTTAGATTTATCTAAATTTATTTTGTTAAAAAATTTCTTAAATAGTTTTTGATCAATTTCATTTTTCTCAATATTTGAGATCTGCATAATCTTCTCATATCTTGTGGCATTGAGAAATCTTGTTTTTTTTTGAATCTTTAATTTGTTAGATAAATTTATTATTTTAACATTTTTATAGTTTTTAAAAAAATTTTTAAGAACAGCGCTTGGTCCATAAGTGTATATATTTACCTTTTTTACAAATTCTAAAAACATTTTTGAGACAGCAATTGTGCCCCCAGCCAAAATTTTTTGGTTATTTTTTAATAATGAAATTGCAGGATCTTTTGAAGTTAGACCTACCATATTTCCAAATATATATTCATCAATAATGGGTTCACCTATTACACTAATTTCCAATTTTGAAATTTTTTCAAAATATTTTAAAACATCGTGATAAACATTTTTTTTTGATAGAAAATTTAGAGTTTGTTTCTGATTTTTTGACCAATTTATAACTGTATTATTAGCTATTTTTGTTGAGCTCATCATCGCAGTTTTTGAAATAAAAATTTTACCTTTATATTTTTTTAAAGTTTTAATTTCTTTATTTAGATTTCCAGTAATATCTTTTTTTTTATAATCCTTGCCTTTAAAGTATAAATTTGGTTTCAATGATTTAATTACACTTTCAGATGTCTCTTTATGATTTATAAAAACATAATCAATAAATTCAAAATGGGATAAAAATTTAGCTCTAATTTTTTCATTATTTATAGGTAGATAAGGAGCTTTTTTTACAAATTTATCTGCAGTAATACTGACAACCAGAATATCAACCTTTTTTTTTGCAAATTTCAGGTGCTCAATATGTCCAAAATGAACAACATCAAATACACCATGACAAAGGCCAATTTTTATATTTTTTTTTTTAATAGATTTAAGTTTATTTAAGTTTATTAATTTATTTTTTATCATTTGATAATTTCCAAATTTTATCTACAAATTTATGAGTTAGTAAACTTAAAGAACTATTTCCTTTATTTGAATTTTTAATTTTAAAAATAAAAAAGTTTAACTGTTTCTCAAAATGATTGCTACCATCTTTTTTAAAATCAATGGGTTTATTTTTGAAATTTTTCCCATTCGGAACCATTTTTATCGTTGAAAGTTTAAATAAAAGTGGTGATTTGAAGTTCTGTTGAATTTTTAATTTATCAAAAGATAGGAATAATTTATCATGCCAACCAACTGGCTTATAATTTGCAAAATTAAATGAAACCTTAATATTATTATAGATAAAATTAAGCTTATAATTGTATACATCTAAAATCTTAAATTTTATTAATTTTAATTGATCAATATTATTAATTTTAAATAAATCAAAAAATAAAAAAATTGAATGTAAATATCTATTTAAGAATACAATATAATTTATATGAAATTTTTTTTTTAAAAAAATTGGTAAATGATATTTTAACAGTTTAAGGTGCTCATTAGTTCTAACTAGTGTTTTTTTATTTAATCTAAAGTCACCACCAAATAATTCAAAACTTGTTTCATTTAGATCTCCATAAATTTTATTTAAATTTTCTAGCTTTTTTTTAATAATTTTGAAGTTTGTGTCATGATTTTTTTGATATCCTACCTCATAAAGTACTCTGTTTATTTTTGCTAAATCATGTAATTTTTTTGCATATTTGTAATTAAATGCCATTGGTTTTTCAGATAATAAATTTATTTTTTTGGAGAGTATTAATTTTGAATACTTGTAAGTAAGTGATCTATCAGTAGATACTATAGCAAAGTCAATTTTTTTTTTTAAGTTTTTGAAATCTTTTTTGTTTAAATTAATAACGTTAAATTTTTTTGCAATATTTTTTGTTAATTGTTCTCTTTCATCAAATACATAGATTTTTTTGATTGATCTATTTTTTTTAAGTAGTTTTAAATGACAATTTTGTGAAAAAAAACCAAGTCCTATTAATAAAGCTTTCATGATATTATAACAAATTTCTCAACAAACTTTTCATATTTTGTGGAACAATGTTTAAATTTTTTTTTGTGTATTTCATTTTTATATCTGCATAAATTGGCTTATAACGAAAAATAATATTTTTTTTTGTATTCATGGAAATGCATTCAATTAGATTTTTATTTTTTTTTAAATAAATTTTAGAAAAACTACAATAACTTAAGTTTCTATTATTAGACAAATGAAATATACCAAAAAAATTGTGTTTTGAAATTTTAATTAATGACCTACAAACATAACTAAAAGTAATTGGAGAAAAATAATAATCATAAAAAGGAAATATTTTTTCCTTTTTTTTAATTTTTTTTTGCCAAAATGGTAATGGCATTGATTTACTATCAATCATTTTGGTTAAACGGGTAATCGACAAAAATTTTTGGAGTTTATTTTTTTTGGTCCATTTAATAATTTTATCCTCACATTGACTTTTATGTTTTGCATAAGCAAATTTAGGATTTTTTTTGTCATGTTCATTAGTTTTTAACGTCATGCCTCCAAAGACAGTATTGGAAGATATAAAATTTACATGAATACCTTTCATAATTAAATTTTTAATTAAATAAAACGTATTTTTAACATTAATTATTTTTGAAGATTTGTTTTTTTCACATTTTTCATAACTAGTAATTCCTGCTAAAAAAAAGCAATAATTTATGTCTTTAGGTATTACAAATTTATTTGGTTTCTTTAAGTCTAACAATAAAAAATTTTTTTTATTTTTTCTTGAAGTTTTAAAAAAAAAAAATTTTTTTTCTTTCAAATATGAACAAAGATGCTTTCCAAGCTTTGAGTCACCACCAATTATTAAGTATTTCTTTCTCATGGTCTAAATTTTTTTTTACGAAATATTTTCATTTGGGATGATAGGTTTTCTTTTTTAATAAAGGGTCCATTTGTTACTTCGTGAAAAATGACATAATTTGTTTTTGGCACTAATGTATGATGTATGTTGGGTCCTATTCTCAAATAAAAATTTTGTTTTTTTGATTTTGCATTTAAATTTATTTTTTTACTTACCTTTCCCTTTTTATTAAAAAAATAAACATCAACTTTTCCTTCAATCATATGATAGGATTCGGTTTTATTTTTATGGTAATGAGGTGCCACATAAGTATCCTTATGTAAACATACAAACATTTCATGAATCTTATCTTTATTATCTCTATGTACGCATATTCTTGAGCGCTTTAAACTTGAATTAAAAGCTTTTTTTTTCAAAGTATCAATTTTGTGCTTATTTAATTTTACAACTGTCATATTAACTTAATTAAATGGTGCTGAGTTATTCCCATATTTTGAAATAGAAAAAATTTTTACTTTATTTATTAAAAATTTATTATTAGATAAAAATTTTTTTTCACTCTCATGATTCAAACTTGAGAAAAAAATTCCTTCTTTTTTCATTTTTTTTGAATTTGTAATTTTACAATTTGTGTTTGGAAGTCTTAAATTATAGATCTTTTTATTATCATCTACTATTTGATTGAAATAACTATTAATATTGAAAAAATTCATAAATTTTATACCCAAGTGACCAGCACCGAGTAATGTTATCATTTTTTTTTCTTTTTGTAATTTTTCAAAATAATCTTTTACTTTTTTTCTTTTTGTTGAAACACTTGATTTAAATTTTTTTAAAAATAACTTTTGTTTAATATTAACTTTGTTTTTTTCTTTTTTTTTCAATTTGCTTCCAATCTTGGCAATAATTACAATATTATCTTCTGAACTTTGAGGATATACGATTGTTTTTAATATTTTAAAACCCATTCTAACTAAAAAGTTTTTCAGAGTTTCCATATTAAAATATGAAATATGATGCTCCCAAAAATAGTGTAGATTTATACCTTTAATCATTTTTTTGTTACATGGTAGCTCTATTGCTATTAAACCATTTTTACTTAATAAATTTTTTATTTTTTTAATATATTTTTCTGGCTCAAATGCATGTTCCAACATATGTCTTAAAATTATTAGATCGTAGTTTTTATTTTTAAATAACTTTTTTCTTTTAAGTAAAATGTTTTGAATTGTTTCAACCCCATATCTAGAGGGAATTCCGTAGGCTTTATTTGATATATAAGTTGATTTGTAAAATCCTTTTTTCTTGATTTTATTGATAAATGATTTGTCTTTATAGCTTAGCCCTAAAATTTTTGATTTTTTTCTCAAATATCCCAATTCAAGTATTTTTTTGATAAAATCGTCTATGTGATTTTCAGGCTCAAGAATTCTTAGATTAAAATCTTTAGATCTTAAGTGCTCAATTTTTGGTTTTTTTTTTAATTGGATAAGATAACATTTATTGCAATTCACAATTGTATAATTACAAGCTG